>JAABUK010000059.1_pt1 | contig 257588 bp, 240 predicted proteins | sample 5559141 | NCBI WGS metagenome assembly JAABUK01 (sample SAMN10711869, study PRJNA513367) | rock metagenome | isolation source: Antarctica rocks | place: Antarctica: Victoria Land, Pudding Butte nord | collected 2016-01-03 | reverse complement strand
ACCCGCTCACCGAACTGATCGGCGGCACCACGACCACCGATCAGAGGAAAGGCGCACACGCTAACGACCTGCCCAGCAACACATTCGGCGAATTCTAAGAAGGAGTCCAGTTAAGCAGATAAGCAGTTCGGACAATCGCGCCCGCATAGAGCGCGGCCTCGACGGCCGAACGACTGCCTGACGCGGTGCGCAGTGCGACCGACGTGAGTGCCCCTGCGTAGTCCTGCGCTTGCGCGGCGCTGAGCCAGCAGACGGTCTCTGCTGCCGTGGCGAAGCCGGGACCGGCGACGCGTTGGGCCACCAGCCGGAGCCGGGCGATTTCGCGTGCGGTGGTCATGGTGGCCTCAGCGTTGGGAGCAGTCTCCGAGACTGAGTGCGGTCGCTCCAGCGACGGCCGAGCTCAGACGGCGGTACCAAAATCGACTCAGGGACAACCCTGATCTTTTCCTGATATTTCGTCAACGCCACCGCCACCGGCCAGTATGCATGGGATGCTGGTGATCAGAGATGTTCACCAGCCACGGCGAGCACCCGCTAACGCAGGGAGCAGGACAATGTTCTGGAAGGTCATCGGCGCAATAGTCGTGCTCTGGTTGGCGTTGACGGTGATCGGCGTGATCATCAAGGGTCTGTTCTGGCTTGCCCTCATCGGCGGTGCGCTCTTCGTGGGCACCGTTGCCTACGGCGCCATCAAGGGCGGTAAGAGCCAGCGGAGTCTGCGTTAGGCGTCGACCGTGCTCAGGCACTCAAGCACGCAGGCGCAGACCCTTGGGCGTGGTCCGGAACCCCGCAGTGGCCAGCACCGCGCCCAGGTCGGAGCCCAGCGCGTCCGCACCGTCGGCTCGTTCGACGGCCAGCGACGCCAGCCGACCATCGCGGACCGCCCCGGCGAGCGCTGCGGCGGCCTGGTTGAGCGCGGCGGCGTCGGTGGTGAAGCTGAGCAGTGACTTCCCGCCCCGCTCGACGTAGAGCGCAGGCGTGCCGCCCACCAGCACCACCAGTGCCCCCGCCTTGCGGCCCGGCCGGTGCTTACCGCCCCCCTCGGTCTCGCTTCCGGTCACGGGAGGCCACTCCAGCGCTGCCCCCCAGGCTTGCGCGGGATCGGTAGCGGCCAACAACACCACATCCGGCTCGGCCCCCTCGTCCGGCGCTGTGGCCCGCAGCCGGTCGATTGCGCCGGGAATGGCGAACTGGGCACCGCCGAGGCCTTCCACCACGTAGCCACGGCGGCAGCGCCCCGAGTCTTCCATCGCCCGCAACACCCTGTAGACCGCGGCGAATCCACCGGTCACCCGTTCGGTGTCCACGGCGCCGCGAGTCAGCACGCCGTGTCGTTCCAGGTAGGCCTCGGCCCGGGCGTGGGCGCGTCGGGTCGGGTCGTGCTCACGGACAACAGCCGCCGACCATCGGCCCGCGACGGTCGCCGGCCCAGTCCGCGAAGGTATGGACGGCCGCCCGGCCCGGAGTCTGGCGTAACGACCGCGCGGCGCAGACCTGCGGGGCTTGTGCGCGGCGCCCTTGGTGCCCACCAGTGCCCGCACCGGCGCCACGGTGTCGTTGGTGGCCAGCCCCGCCCACACCAGGTCCCACAGCGCGGTGATCACCTCGCTGTCGGCGGGAGCGGTGCCGTCGTCCTCCAGCAGCGCGGCGCCGACGCGGTCGGTCAGCTGGCGGAAGAACAGCGCGCCTCCGTCCAATGCAGACAGCAAGGCGCGGTGCAGAGGCGAGTCCGGCGGCTCGGGGTCGGCGTCCGGCAACAACAGGTCAGCAACATCGGTGGGGGCCAGGGACAACCACCCGTCACCGCCCGGCAGAGTGCCGCACCCGGTCCACGTCACCTCGCCGGACGCGGTCAGCTCGTCGAGCAGGGCTGGGGAGTAGCCGGGCAAACGTGCAGGCAAGATCAGCGACTCCAGGGCACTCGCCGCCAATGGCGCCCCGGCCAGCTGCTCGAGGACACCCAACAGGTCGTCGGACGACGCTACGCTGCGCAACCGCTTACCGGACCCGATACCGTGCCAGCGCGGCAAGAACCGACCCAGCGCTGCCGGTACCACCGGCTCGACCTCGGCCCGCAACTTGGCCAACGAGGTGCGCCGGATGCGGCGGAGCACCTCGGCGTCGCAGTACTCGGTGCCGATGCCATCGGGTCGCAGCTCGCCGCGGATGACGCGGCCGACGCCGGCAAGACGGTCGAGCACGCCGGTGACCACCGCCGTGCCCAATCCGAAGCGCTGCGCGACGGCGGCCGGCGGGAACGGTCCGTGGGTGCGTGCGAAGCGGGCGATCAGGTCGGACACGGGGGCGGGGGTGGGCTCGGTGAACGCCTCCGGCACCCCGACGGGCAACGCGGTGCCCAGTGCGTCGCGATAGCGTCCGGCGTCCTCGATGGCGATGTAGCGCTGCTCACCGGCAATGCGCACCCGCAGAGCGCGGCGGTCGTCAGCGAGCTGCTCCAGCCAGTCCGGCACGACACCGCGACCCTGCGCGTCCATCGTGGAGAGATCGCCGACGAAGCGCAGCAGATCGGCGGCGCCTTCGATGTCGCGGGCGTGGCGTTCGGGATCCGTCCGCTGCAGCTGCGCCTCGATCTGGACCATGGCATCGACGTCGAGCAGCTCGCGGACCGACTCGGTGCCCATCAACTCGGTGAGCAGGGTGGAGTCCAAGCTCAGGGCGGCGGCACGACGCTCGGCCAACGGCGCATCGAGCTCGTACAGGAACGTGCCCACGTAGCCGAACAGCAGACTCCGGGCGAACGGCGAGGGCTGTGCAGTGGTGACCTCGATGACCTTTACCGTGCGGGCCCGAATGTCAGTCATCAGCTCACGGAGGCCACTGAGGTCGTAGACGTCCTGCACGCACTCCCGCATGGCTTCCAGCACCACCGGGAACTGCTCATACGTACTGGCCACCTCCAGCAGTTGCGCAGCGCGTTGACGTTGCTGCCACAACGGCGTGCGGCGACCCGGGTTTCGGCGGGGCAGCAGCAACGAGCGGGCCGCGCATTCGCGGAAGCGGGCGGCGAATAACGCGGAGCTACCGACCTCGGCGATCACCAACTGTTCCACTTCTTCCGGGTCCAGCAGCACGTCCTCGGCGCCGGCTACCACGTCCTCGCCTGCATCGTCGAGGGCCTCCGGTAACCGCAGCACGATACCGTCGTCGGCGCTCGCCACCCTTGCGTCCACGCCGCGGCGTTCGCGGAGCCGGGCGGCGATGGCCAGGCCCCACGGTCCGTTGACTTGAGCGCCGAAGGGTGAGTGGACCGCGATCTGCCAGTCGCCAAGCTCATCGCGGAACCGCTCTACGACAATTGCCCGGTCGTCCGGTACACGCCCGGTGGCCTCGCGTTGCTCGTTGACGTAGGCGAGCAGGTTGTCGACGGCCCAGCTGTCGAGCCCCGCAGCAGCGGCTCGGGCACGGGCATCCAGGGGGTCAGCGGCCACCAACTCGCGGACGAAGGCGCCCAGCGCACGTCCTAGTTCGAGCGGTCGGCCCACCGACTCTCCGCGCCAGAACGGCATGCGCGCGGGCATTCCCGGGGCAGGTACAGCGATGACCCGGTCGTGGGTGATGTCCTGCACCCGCCAGGCACTCGAGCCGAGGAGGAAGGTGTCGCCCACCCGTGACTCGTAGACCATCTCCTCGTCCAGCTCGCCCACCCGGGAACCGCTCTGGCCCTCGTCGCCGCCCGGGGTCATCACCGTGAACAGGCCCCGGTCCGGGATGGTGCCGCCCGATGTCACCGCAAGCCGTTGTGCCCCTGGACGTCCGCGCAACTCGTCGGTGACCCGGTCCCAGGTGATCCGGGCTCGTAGCTCACCGAACTGCTCGCTGGGGTAGCGGCCGGCGAGCATGTCCAGCACCGAGTGCAGCGCCGAGTCAGGCAGCGCGGCGAAGGGCGCCGCTCGACGGATCAGCTGCGCGAGATCGCTCACCGTCCACGGCTCGAGCGCCACCATCGCGACGACCTGCTGGGCCAGGACGTCCAGCGGATTGCGCGGATAGCGGATGGACTCGATCGCGCCGCTGGCCATTCTTTCGGCCACCACTGCACAGGAGACGAGATCGCCGCGGAACTTGGGGAACATCACCCCGGAGGACACCGCGCCCACCTGGTGACCGGCGCGCCCGACGCGCTGCAAACCGGCCGCCACGCTCGGTGGCGCCTCCACCTGCACCACCAGGTCTACCGCGCCCATGTCGATGCCCAGCTCCAATGATGACGTGGCCACCACACAAGGCAGCCGCCCCGCCTTGAGGTCTTCCTCCACCAGGGTTCGCTGCTCGCGGGACATCGATCCGTGGTGGGCTCGCGCGATCACCGCCTCCGCACCCTCCGTGGTCCCGGACTGTCCGACAGCCTCGGCGGGGAAGGGCGCGCCACCCGGGAGTGCTTCGCTCGCCAGGTCGTTCAGCCGGGAGGTAAGCCTCTCGGCGAGGCGACGCGAGTTGCAGAACACGATGGTAGAGCGATGCGCCTGGACAAGCACGAGAATCCGGGCCTCCACCGACGGCCAGATGGAGGTGCGCTGCTCGGCACCTGCTGCAGACCCCTCCACCTCCCCCGTCGGCTGACCCAAGCTGGCGAGGTCCTCCACCGGTACCTCGACGGTGACCTCAATGGTCTTACCGGACCTGGGTTGTACGACCTGTACGGGGCGTCCACCACCGAGGAACGAGGCAACCTCGTCGACCGGGCGCACCGTGGCCGAGAGCCCGATCCGCTGTGCGGGCGCCTCCAGCAGCTCGTCCAGCCGCTCCAGCGACAGAGCGAGGTGCGCACCACGTTTGGTGGCCGCGACCGAGTGCACTTCGTCGATGATGACGGTGCTGATCCCGCGCAGCGACTCTCGTGCGGCCGAGGTCAGCAGCAGAAACAGCGACTCCGGCGTGGTCACCAGGATGTCCGGCGGGGTGCGGTTGAAGGCGCGGCGCTCGGTGGCGGAGGTGTCGCCGCTGCGGGTGCCGACGGTGATGTCGGGAACGACGGCCCCGAGCCGTTGCGCTTCTTGGCGAATACCGGTCAGCGGTGAGCGCAGGTTGCGCTGCACGTCCACGGCCAGGGCCTTCAGTGGCGAGATGTACAGCACCCGACACCGTCGTAGCGGATCCGACGGAATCGGTTTTACGGCAAGGCGATCCACTGCCCACAGGAAGGCGGCCAACGTCTTTCCGGAGCCGGTGGGCGCCACCACCAGTGCATGCTCGCCTGCCTGGGTGGCCGCCCACGCCCCCGTCTGAGCGGGTGTCGGCGCGTCGAAGGCACCGGTGAACCAGGCGCGGGTGGCGGGGGAGAAGCCGCCGAGCAGTTCCCCGTTGGTCGCGCCGGTGTCACTCACCGACCCATCATTGCGCGCCCCTCCGACAGTTTCGCGGTGTGGGGTCGCGGTCTCACCACTTGCCGAGAACGCGGCAGTCGATCCCGACACCGGGAGTCGACATCTGTTCACTGACGGTGCTCGGCGGTGATCTGCTCGGCGGTGAGGACCATGGCCGATGACGGTGCTTGTGCTGCGCAGGTCAACAGTGCAGCGCGCTGACGGGTGCGGGCGATGATGGCGTCGATGCGGGCCGGCAGCGGGGCCGCAGCGGCGAGGCGCACCGCCCAACGGTCGGGCGAGATCATCTCCAGCTCCTCCGCCCAGATTGCCCGTGCTGACGCCGGACCGAAACGCTCGTGCGCCGCTACCAGGGCGGCCTGCATCACCGGCGGCATCCCCGTCGAGCCCCGCAAGAATTGTGGGTCGACCTCGCCGCGCAGGTGTGCCGCGACGACGTCCACCGCAGTCCCCGCCTCCAGCCGGCCGTAGTAGAACCCGTCCGGCGCGATCAGCAGGTTCGCCGCAAATCGATCGCCACCCAGGTGTGAGCACTCCCAGGTCTGCTCGGGCCACCGTTGGGCCAGCGTGGCGGCCACCGGCCGTCCGAAGACGGCGCAACAGGTGTCGTGGCGACCGTGTGTACACACCAACAGCACTGGTTCGGCCGCAGTGCGCGCTACCGGCTGCTCACCGAGGGCGTCCACGGCAGCCAACAGGTCCTCGGGTTCCGACCAGCGGCCCCATCGCGCCCAGCCTGAGCGCTGGTCGAGCACTCCCCACGTCCGACCGCGCTGGGACGCGCGGCGGCCCGGCCGGCGCACCAGCAGCACCCGCGCACCGTGCGCACGGACGGCGGTGACGATGGCGTCGAGCACCGGTGTCGGCAGGCCCATCCCACCGAGGGCGTCGTGCTGCCACGGACCGGGGTGCTCGATCAACAGCCAGCGGCGCGCAGTCGGGACGCTGCCTGTCATCGGATCTCCGCGCAGGCGAGCGGAGGCAGCGCACAGCGGCCGACGCCCCTCGGAGAGTGGTTCGGTCATTGCTTCGGCACCGGCGAGGCGACCGCAACGCCGGCGACGAGAAGCTTGCGAGCCAACGCAGTACCCAGCCCGGTAGCCGATGCAGGTTTGCCTTGGAACAATCCGTGCGCCCGGGTCCACTCGTCCTCCGTGAGCTCCAGCTCGCCAGCGCGGCTGCGAACCAGCACGGCGCCACCGGCACGCTGCATCGCGCTCGCCGCCAGATGGCTGCGCAGGCGAAGCTCGGTCTCGTCGGTGAGCGAGTCGGCGGCGGCCAGCTGGGCCAGCGGGTGCACGGGCGCGGCGCGCTGGGTGGTGCGGGCGATCTCGGCGAGTCGACGACTGACGTCACTAGCACCCACCTGTGTCATGGCATGGAAGAGACGATCGCGCACCAGTTCCAGGTCGTCGGACAGCGAGCTCGCCTCGGCCACGTCCACCCCCACTGCGAGCGAGCTGCGCAACTCGGGATCGTCCGCCAGCACGGCCATCGCCTGGGCGAGCAGCTGCTCCAGCAGGTGGCGGCGGCTCCAGGTGTGCACGCCCATCGTCAGATGCGTGCTGACCTCGCCCAGCGCGGTCGCCGAATGGAGCCATCCCCGTGGCAGGTAGAGCGTGTCACCGGGGGCCAGCTCCACCTCGAGCTCGGCGGTCGTCTGTGCCGCGCGTGCAATGGCTTCGCGGTGATCGGTCCAGGGCTGGTCCCGGAGCGGGGACGGATGTACCGGTGGTCGTACCCGCCAGCGTTTAGCCCCGGCCACTTGCAGCACGAACACGTCGTGCACGTCGTAGTGGTCGTCGAAGCCGCGCGACTGCGCCGGGGTGACGTAGGCGTTGACCTGCACGGGATGACCGAGCTCACCGGCGAGGCCCTGACTGAAGGCGATCAGCGGTTCCCAGGTGCGGTGCAAGCCCTGCAACACCATGGTCGCCCCGCCGGCGAACTGCTGCAGCAGCTTGTCGTCGCTGAGCTGGTCGGCGATGGTGGCGCCCGCCCCGCCGGGTGCGGTGAAGTCCCGCTCGGCGAGTGTGGCTCCATCGCGGGCCATGCGGAGAAACGGGGTACGCAGCCCCCGGGTAGACACGAGCTCATCCACCGCTTCCGCGCTGAACAACGCGCGGGCAGTACCGGGGAGCGCGGCCGCTGGACAGTGCAGCGGACACCGGCTCCACACGTCCGCTGCGAATCGCTCGGGATTGGCGACCAGCGCACCGAGAAGGGAGCGCCCCGCATTTCGCGCGGGCGCTCCCTTTTGCGGTTGATCCGTCATTCAGGCGCTGCCGTCGGCCCCGCCATCGTGCTGGCCGGCTACGCCACTCGCGCCACCGTCGGCGGGACCTTCCGCGCCGCTGTCCGCACCGCCATCGGCCCCACCGTCGTGCTGTCCTGCCGTACCGGCTGCGCCACCGTCGGAGGGACCCTCGGCTCCGCCATCAGCCCCGCCATCGTGCTGGCCGGCAACTCCGCTTGCTCCGCCGTCGGCGGGACCTTCAACACCGTCTACCATTTGTGCCTCCATCAGAGTTCGCCGACGACGTGGGCGCCATCGGTATCGCGCGGACACCGGCCGGCGCCGCCGCGTTCCATCTTGTCCGGGCGGCAGGGTGCCGCGCCACTCGGAGCTTCTCACGCCCTGTCCTGGCGCACTGCACGCCACCCCGCACTGCACCTAACGGTGTTAGGTTGGCTTCGGCAGACCGACCCAAACACAGCAAGGAAGAGGTAGTCATGGCGCGGTTCGACGGACGAGTGGCCATCGTGAGCGGAGCAGGGCAGGGCATCGGTGCGGGCATCGCCGAGCGCCTCGCGTCGGAGGGGGCCGCTGTCGGCGTGCTGGACCTCAACGCCGAGGCGGCGAAGTCAACCGCGGAGGCGATCACCCTCAAGGGCGGCAAGGCTGTCGGCATCGGCGCCGACGTCACCAAAGAGGACGCGGTGAATGCGGCCGTCGACCAGGTGGTCAGCGAGCTCGGCGGGTTGGACATCGTGGTGAACAACGCGGGGATCACCCGAGACAACATGCTGTTCAAGATGAGCGTCGAGGACTTCGACCTGGTACTCGCCGTGCACCTGCGGGGCACCTTCCTGCTGACCAAGGCGGCCCAGAAGCACCTGGTGGAGCGCAAGTACGGCCGCATCGTGAACCTGTCCAGCCGTAGCGCCCTGGGCAACCGCGGCCAGGCCAACTATGCCTCCGCCAAGGCAGGCGTCATCGGCTTCACCGCCACCGCCGCGCTCGAGTTGGGGCCCTTCGGCATCACCGTGAACGCAGTCGCACCGGGCTACATCGCCACCGACATGACCGCGGCCACCGCACGCCGGGTGGGCATGGACCCGGAGGAGCACAAAGCCGCAGCTGCGCAGCAGATCCCCGTCCGCCGGGTGGGTCTGCCCGAGGACATCGCGGCCGTGGTGGCCTTCTTCGCCAGCGAGGAAGCCGGCTACGTCAGCGGCCAGACCCTGCACGTCAACGGCGGTCAGCGTTGAGCGTCGCGCTGGCCTGAGAGACTGGTCGGATGCGCGTCGTCGTCGTTGCCGGACCCGACCCCGGCCACGCCTTTCCCGCCATGGCGTTGTGCCTGCGCCTGCAGGCGGCGGGGGAGGAGGCGGTGCTGTGCACCAGCACCCGGTGGCGAGCGGCGGCAGCCGGCGCGGGCGTGCCCTGGCTCGAGTTGCCCGGACTCGCGCCTCGCCCGCAGGACGATGACGCCGACCAAGGTCAGCGCATGCACGCGCGAGCGGCGTACATGTCGACCCTGTTGCTCGCGCCATTGGAGCAGCTGAACCCGGACCTCGTGGTCGGTGACGTGCTCACCGCGGCCGCGGGTCTGGCGGCCGAGCGACGCGGGGTGCCGTGGGTCGAGTTGTGCCCGCACCCGCTGTACCTGCCCTCGCGGGGTCTGCCTCCGCTCGGCAGCGGCCTGGCGCCGGGAGTGGGTGTGCGCGGCGCGTTGCGCGACCGGGTGCTCAGGGCGATGGCGGGACGCTCGATTCGGCGCGGTGAGCAGCAGCGGGAGCACGCTCGGCAATCGGTGGGCATGGCGTCGCGGGCCCCGGCCCAGCGGCCCGCTTGATCGCGACGCTGCCCGCGCTGGAGGTAGCCCGGCCGGACTGGCCGGCGAACTGCCATGTGGTGGCACCATTGCTGTGGGACCCCACCGACACCGAGCTGGCGTCGCCGCCCGGGGATCAGCCGTTGGTGCTGGTGTCGCCGTCGACGGCGGTGGGGGGCACGCTGGGGATGCTCGACGCCGCGCTGAGCGGGTTGACCGGTGTCCGGATGGCCGCGACCGTGCTGCAGCCGCCGGACGACGGGGCGGCCCTTCCGTCCTGGGCTGCGGTGGGAGCGGGGCGCCAAGACCGATTGCTCGCGCAGGCGCGGGTGGCGGTCATCGGTGGCGGCCACGGGATGCTCGCGAAGACTCTGGCTGCGGGAGTGCCCGCGGTACTTGTGCCCGGCGGCGGCGACCAATGGGAGCTGTCCAACCGCGCCGCGCGGCAGGGTTCAGCCGTGATTGTCCGACCGTTGAGCCCCGAGGCGTTGAATGCCGCGGTGCACCAGGTGCTCGGAGACCCAGGGTTTGCGAACTCAGCCGCTCGTGCGGCGGAAAGCCTGGCCACGGTCACCGCCGACCCCGTGACGGTGTGTCGAAAGGCGGTATTACGGCGAACTTTCCGTTCAGTGCTTCCGGTTGTTGCAGAGGCGGTACACGGCCGCGACGAGGGCGGCGACGAGTAAGGCCAGCACGACGATGGTCCACACCGGACCGGAGAGTCCGGGGATCTCGCTGCCGTTCACGGCGCTACCGCGGCCCCGCCGGAGAAGCCAGCGCGGGCACCGCCGTAGGACTGCCCCCGCAGCCCGGTCATGAGCTCGCACTGCTGCAGCCCGACCGGAGTCGCGTCCGCCGGGGCGAACCGAACCACGGGATCGGGGCTCGCAGCATCATGGGGCCCGGTGAGTCGTAGCCGACCGAAAGTGCATCACTTGGCCACCGTAGCCCGCGCCGCGTTGGTGTTACCGAGCTTGTCCCTGGTGACCTTTACGGTGAAGGGATGCGGTTGACGGAGTTCCGGGGACTGGTGCTGGCCGAGTTCGGGCAGGCACGAGGCGACATGCTGGTCGCCGACCACGTCGTGGGTGCCCTCGGCGGGCAGACGGCGGCCCGGGCGCTCGAGACGGGAGTGGACCCGCGGGAGGTCTGGCGGGCGTTGTGCGCGGAGTTCGACGTTCCGCCCGCCCGTCAGTAGGAATGCCCGCGATCTCTTCGGTGCGGTGATCCTGCTCCAGTAGGCCGCAATATTCGTTGGTCCAACGGCGTGTCGGGCTTGGCGATACCACACTCGAACACGTGTTCCCCTACACTGGGTGATGTTCGACCAACGTTGTCCCCAACCCGGGGTCTGTCCACAATCCAGGTCGTTCCGGCAAAATCGTCGGTCCCCGGTCCTACCGTTGTCACCGACCCGAACAGCGCACCAAGAGGAGATGACGACGATGGCTCAAGCACCCGATCGCGACAAGGCGCTCGATCTGGCACTCGCCCAGATCGACAAGAACTTCGGCAAGGGATCGGTGATGCGCCTCGGTGACGAGGTGCGCGTGCCGATCGCGGTGATCCCCACCGGCTCCATCTCGCTGGATGTGGCGCTCGGCATCGGCGGGCTTCCCCGTGGCCGGGTGGTCGAGATCTACGGACCGGAGTCCTCGGGGAAGACGACCGTGGCACTGCATGCGGTCGCGCAGGCGCAAAAGGCCGGGGGTATCGCTGCCTTCATCGACGCCGAGCATGCCCTTGATCCGGACTATGCGCAGAAGCTCGGTGTGGACACCGACGCGCTGCTGGTGTCCCAGCCGGATACCGGTGAGCAGGCGCTGGAGATTGCCGACATGCTGATCCGCTCCGGAGCACTGGACATCCTGGTCATCGACTCGGTGGCGGCCCTGGTTCCGCGCGCGGAGATTGAGGGAGAAATGGGCGACAGCCACGTCGGGCTGCAGGCGCGGCTGATGAGCCAGGCGCTGCGCAAGATGACGGGAGCGATGAGCAACTCCGGTACCACCGTCATCTTCATCAATCAGCTGCGCGAAAAAATCGGAGTCATGTTCGGATCTCCTGAGACGACCACCGGAGGCAAGGCGCTGAAGTTCTACGCCTCGGTGCGCCTGGACATTCGGCGTATCGAGACGCTGAAGGACGGCACCGACGCGGTAGGTAACCGCACTCGCGTCAAGGTGGTCAAGAACAAGGTCGCCCCTCCGTTCAAGCAGGCGGAGTTCGATATCCTGTACGGCCATGGCATCAGCCGGGAAGGCTCGCTCATCGACATGGGCGTCGAGCACGGCTTCGTGCGCAAGTCCGGGGCCTGGTACACCTACGAGGGCGACCAGCTGGGGCAGGGCAAGGAGAACGCACGCAAGTTCCTCCTCGAGAACCCCGATGTGGGCACCGACATCGAGAAGAAGGTCAAGGAGAAGCTCGGTATAGGTGCGGTGCTCACTGCGGATGACGTCGTACCTGCGCCGGTCGACTTCTGATACCGATGGCCGAGGACGAGGTGCGCGAGGCGTGTCTCCAACTGTTGGCGGTTCGGCCGCGCAGCCGCGCGGAGCTCGGCCAGCGTCTACGACGTAAGGGGTACGAGACGGCGCAGATTGAGCCGGTGCTGGACCGGCTCACCCAGGTGGAACTGATCGACGACGCTGCATTCGCCCAGACCTGGGTGCAGTCGCGGCACACGTATTCCGGCAAAGGCCGGCGCGCTCTGGCTGCGGAGCTTCGTCTGAAGGGCGTGGACGACGCAATCGCCGCCGCGGCGCTGGCGCATGTGAACGATGAGTCCGAAGAGCAGCGGGCCCGAGAGCTGGTGCGCAAGCGGATGCGGACCATGACGGTCGGGCCGGGCGCTCAGGACGACGCGGTGAACCTCCGCAAACTGGTCGCGATGCTCGCTCGGCGAGGGTACCGACAGGAGATGGCGCTGCGGGTGGTGCGCGAGGAGATTGCCCACTGGGGCGTCGACACGGCGAGATGACGGATGTCGGTCCGTAGGCTGCGGGTATGACGGTCGTCGGGGCAAAGCACGCTGCGGGGCGCGGCTGGCTTGCTGGGCTGCTGGTGGTTGGTCTCCTGCTGCTGTGGCAACAGGTTGTTTTCGGTGGCCCGATGGTCAGCCTTGATCATGCTGTGCACGGATGGGTTCACCGGACGCGACAGCCGGTGGTCGGCCCATTGGCCCAGGTGGCGGCCGACCTGGCGAACCCGCCGTTGGTCATCGTGGGGATGCTGCTGGGCACGGCTCTGGTCGCCGCGCGGCGGCAGTCGTGGCGACCGTTGGTCGCCGGCGTCATTGCGACCGTCATTCTTTCCGTGGTGGTACTGGCGCTCAAGCACGTTGTGGGCCGTCGTGGACCGGCTGGCGACGGGTCGATGCTGGCCTGGCCATCGGGGCACACCACCACGGCAGTGGTCGCCTGCGGGGTGATTGCCGCCATGGTTTATCCCCGCTGGCGGCGCCTCGCCGCATTGATCGCGGTGCTACCCCCGGCTCTGGTGGGAATCGCTATGGTTCTGCGCAACTATCACTGGGTCAGCGATGCGCTCGCCGGCTGGCTGCTCGGCCCGCTGGTGCTGATAGCTGGCCACGCGGCAGCGCGCTGGCTCTTCAGCAGGGCCCAGAGCACCCGCCCGCCTGCGTACGAAGATCGAGTACTGGCTATACCACCGCGCTGACGGGCACTGCGGCGGGCTTACCGCTGGTGGTGCGGGAGACCCGGCGCTGTACCCATTCCGCGAACTTGCTGAGGGTGTAGTTGATCAAGATGAAGATGACCGCGATCAGCAGATAGGTCTGGATGGGGTTATTCAGGTTCTGGATCAGCAGCCCCCCTTGCTTGAGTAGCTCGATGTATCCGCCAAGGATGGCGATCAGCGAGGTGTCCTTCAGCACGACCACGATCTGGCTGATGATTGCCGGCAGCATCACCCGAAACGCTTGCGGCAGCAGGACCAGTCGCAGGGATTGGCCGTTGGTCAGTCCCGTGGCAAGGGCAGCCTCACGCTGGCCCTTCGGTAGCGACGCCACGCCGGAGCGGATGATCTCGGCGAAGATCACACAGTTGTAGGCGGTCAACCCGATCACCAGGAACCACAACAGCTCCCCGCCCGGCAATCCGGACACGTCGATGCCCAACGCAGGCAGTAGCTTCGACGTCAGGTAGATGGTGAGAATGACCGGTAGTCCACGGAAGAACTCGATGAATACGATGACGGGCAGGCGGGTCACCGTTCCCGCAGAGAGTCGGGCAACGCCGATCACGGTGCCGATGGCCAAGGACAACACAATCGCGAGCACGGCGGCGGTCAGTGTGTTGCGCAGCCCCCCGCCGATCAGATTCCACACGTCAGGGAAGTCGGAGTTCGACGGGTCGAACAGGGGCGCCCACCTCTGCTGAGTGAACTGGCCCTGATCGGCGAGGCGGCTTGCCGCCCACCACACCACCGCGAGGCCGACGAGAGCCGCCAGCACGGAAAAGATGCGGACGCGCCGCCGGGTGACCGGCCCCGGCGCATCAAAGAGCACAGCGCTGCCGGTGTCGGGAGCGGACTTACGGCCAAGCTTGTTCATCGCACGATCGCCACCTTGCGCTCGAGGACCTGCAGCAACACACCGGAGGGGATGGTGATGATGAGGTAGCCGATGGCCACCCCGATGAAGACGGGCAAGGCGGCATAGCCCTGGGCGCCAGTGAGGTTGACACCAGTGCTCCAGAGGTCGCCGCCGACCCCCAGCGCGCCCACAACGGCAGAGTTCTTGAACATGGCGATGATGACACTGCCCAGCGGAGGGATCACCGTGCGCAACGCCTGCGGCAGCACAATCAGCCGCAACGACTGCCCGAAGCCGAGACCGATCGACCGCGCGGCCTCCGCCTGGCCCGCGGGTACGGAGTTCACCCCGCTGCGGACCGCCTCGCACACGAATGCCGAGGTGTATAGCACCAGTCCGATCAGGCCGAAGCGGAAGTAGCTGAAGTTGATGCCGAGCTCCGGCAGGCCGAAGGCGATGAAGAACAGCACCACTGTCAGCGGCGTGTTGCGAAACACCGTCACGTACGCCGTGCCGAACCAGCGCAGGGTGGGTACCGGCGACACCCGGAACGACGCCAGCAGCGTGCCCAGGATCAGCGAACCCACCAGCGCCAACACGCAGATGATGAACGACTTGACCAGCCCGGACCAGTACAGGCCGAGGTTATCGGTGATGACGTGCACGCGTGGGCGCCTCCTGGCTTCGGGGCAGCGATGAGCGCAGCGGGCCGGGATACGGAGTGCAATTCGGCCCGCTGCGGTCGCTCAGCTGCAGGGGTCCAGCGGGGGCAGCGTCGGAGTCTTTGCGCCTTCGACCTTGCCCGCCGTGGAAGTCCACGCCTTGGCATAGGCCCCCGACGAGTTCGCTTTGGTCAGCTGCTCGTCGATGAACTGGCAGAACGGCACATCACCCTTGGGGATGCCGATGCCGTAAGGCTCCTGGGTGAACTGGTCACCGGCGAGCTTGAACTTGCCGTTGGAGTCCGACACGAAGCCGAGCAGGATCACGTTGTCCGTGGTCACCGCCTGCACCTGGCCGGTGCGCAACGCGTCGGCACACTTGGAGTAGACATCGAAGAGCACCAACTGATTGGGGTTGGCCAGGTATTTCTTGATGGTCTCACCTGGCGTCGAGCCGCTCACCGAGCAGACCTTGGCGTCCGGGTTGGCCTTGAGCGCATCGGGACCGGTGATCTTGCTGTCGTCCTTGGCCACCATCAGCTGCTGGCCCGCGACGTAGTAGGGGCCCGCGAAGGACACGCGCTGCTTACGCTTGTCGTTGATGGTGTATGTCGCCACCACCATGTCGACCTTCTTGGCTTCGATGACCTCCTCGCGGCGCGCCGACGGCGCCTCGCTGAATTCGATCTGCTCCGGCTTCAAACCCAGTCCGGCGGCGACGATCTTGGCGATCTCCACGTCGAAGCCCTCGTAGCCGCCGGAAAGTCCCTGTTTCCCGAAGCCCGGCTGGTCGAACTTGATGCCCACGCGGAGCTTCCCGGCGCTGGCGACGTTCGCCATGGTGGTGCCCGCGGCGAAGCTGGGCTTGTCGGCGACCGGTGCGGCACTGTCGGTCTTGCCTCCGCCGCCGCAGCCCACCAGGGCCAGGGTCAGCACGGCGGTCCCTGCCGCCATCTGCATCATTCGACGTCGCATGCTCTGTCCATTCCGTTGTGTCCGCTGGGCCGCGGAGCGTGTCGCCGACCAGGGGATGTCTGGCAGCGCGATCTCGGTAAGGTTGTCAGTGGCTGAGGATTTTGCTCAGGAAGTCTTTGGCCCGATCAGAGGTCGGCGAGTCGAAGAACACCTCGGGGGTCGCGTCCTCCACGATTTGGCCGTCGGCCATGAACAGCACGCGGTCGGCAGCGCGGCGGGCGAAGCCCATCTCATGGGTGACCACCACCATCGTCATGCCGTCGCGGGCCAGCGCCGTCATGACGTCGAGCACCTCGTTGATCATCTCCGGGTCCAGTGCTGAGGTGGGCTCGTCGAACAGGATGACCTTGGGGTCCATGGCCAAGGCACGGGCGATGGCCACCCGCTGTTGCTGGCCGCCGGAGAGCTGGGCGGGCAACTTGTCGGCCTGGTTGTCGATCCCCACCCGCTGCAACAGCTCGTGGCCGCGGGCCTCCGCCTTGTCCTTGGCAATCTTGCGGACCTTGATGGGGCCGAGTGTCACGTTGTCCAACACGGTCTTGTGCGCGAACAAATTGAAGGCCTGGAAGACCATGCCGACGTCGGAGCGCAGGGTGGCCAGCGCCTTACCTTCCTCCGGAAGCGGAACACCGTCGACGGTGATCTTGCCGCTGTCGATGGTCTCCAGCCGGTTGATGGCGCGACACAGCGTGGACTTGCCCGACCCGGACGGCCCGATCACCACCACGACCTCGCCGGCGTGCACCGTGAGGTCGATGTCGCGCAAAACATGCAGGTCACCGAAGTGTTTGTTCACCGTGTCCAGCACCACCAGCTCGCGCCCGTGGTTGCTGCGTTCGGGGCGGTGCCCGCTTTGGTTCAAGGTGATGATCGGCTCGCCGTCCCCGCTGGTGGAGCCGTGTGGCGACTGCGCATGCGTCATGGTTTGGTAAAGTACCGCAGCGCGGGACTTCGTGGTCACCAATCGGCGGATGTGTCCCGGTTGTGACCCGGTTCGGCGGTCTGCGGCGGCCCCGTAACCTGGTCGCCGTGGAACACGCAGTGACGAGCGCACCGCCGGCGGCCCGGAGCTACCAGGTGCGCACCTACGGCTGCCAGATGAACGTGCACGACTCGGAGCGCCTCGCCGGCATGCTGGAATCGGCTGGTTACACACGGGCAGCAGAGGGCACGCAGGCCGACGTGGTGGTGCTGAACACCTGCGCGGTGCGGGAGAACGCCGACAACAAGCTTTACGGCAACCTCGGACACCTCGCGTCGACCAAGGCCGCGCACCCGGGAATGCAGATCGCTGTCGGCGGCTGCCTGGCCCAGAAGGACCGCGACGGCATCCTCACGCGCGCTCCGTGGGTGGATGTGGTGTTCGGGACGCACAACATCGGATCGCTACCCGCCCTGTTGGCGCGAGCCCAGCACAACGACACGGCTCAGGTGGAGATCCTGGAGTCGCTCGAGGTGTTTCCCTCGTCGTTGCCGGCGCGGCGGGACTCGGCGTATTCGGCGTGGGTGTCGATCTCGGTGGGGTGCAACAACACCTGCACGTTCTGCATCGTGCCTGCGCTGCGCGGCACCGAGGTGGACCGCCGTCCCGGTGAGGTGCTCGCCGAGGTGCAGGCACTGGCCGAGCAGGGCGTGCTGGAGGTCACGCTGCTCGGGCAGAACGTGAACTCCTACGGCGCGTCCTTCGGGGAGCGCGGTGCATTCGCCGAGCTGCTGCGCTCCTGCGGGACGGTGCCGGGTCTGGAGCGGGTGCGCTTCACCTCGCCCCATCCCCGCGACTTCACCGATGACGTGATCGCTGCGATGGCCGAGACGGCGAACGTATGCCCACAGCTGCACATGCCCCTGCAGTCGGGGTCGGACGCCGTCCTCAAGGCCATGCGGCGCTCCTACCGCCGCGAGCGTTACCTCGGCATCATCGACCGGGTGCGCGAGCGCATCCCGCACGCGGCGATCACCACCGACATCATCGTCGGCTTCCCCGGCGAGACCGAGGAAGACTTCGCGGCCACGCTGGACGTCGTGCGGCGTGCACGGTTCACCAGCGCCTTCACCTTCCAGTACTCGCCGCGCCCGGGCACTCCGGCGGCGGCGATGGGGGAGCAGGTGCCCAAGGCGGTGGTGCAGCGGCGGTACGAGCGCTTGGTCGACCTGCAGGAGGAGCTGTCCTTGGCCGCTAACCGCCAGCTCATCGGAACTCGGGTGGAGCTGCTGGTTGCCGCGGGTGAAGGACGCAAAGATGCTGCCACGGACCGGTTGAGCGGACGGGCTCGCGATGGCCGGCTGGTGCACTTCACACCGCGGGGTGCCGAGGTGCGCGCGGGGGACGTCGTCGAAACCGTGGTCAGCTACGCGGCGCCGTATCACCTGGTCGCCGACGGCGAACTGCTCGCCCACCGGCCTACCGCGGCCGGGGACAACGCGGCCGCAGCCCGGACCCCGAAGACGCCAGGGGTGCTGCTCGGGCTGCCGTTGCCCAGCGCGGCGGCCGCGCGCGGGTGAGCGCACACTGGTGACGGCGAACTCTGGAGGATTTGTGGACGGACACACGGGCAGGCACCTCACCGATGAGGAGCTGCTGGGCATTCGCGCGGAAGTCGACGCGGCCGAGCGACGGGTGACCGGCTCGGTCGATCCCGGGTTACGTGGCGTGGTGATCGCCGCCGGCGTGCTGGTGCTGATCCTCGCCATGATCTTGCCGCACGCCGGGGGCGCCAGTGGCTGGGACGTGCTGGTCTACGACGCCAAGGCCAGCACCGAGGCGGTCATCCTGCCCATGCGCCTGTTCGCCGGTGGGTGCGTGCTGTTCGGCCTGGCCGCGTCGGTGGCCGCACTCCTCATCCGACGCTGGGTGTTCGCGTGGGTCGCCTGCCTGGGATGCGGGCTGACGTCCCTGCTCGGGCTGCTCGCCGTGTGGTCCCGGCAGACCCTGCTGGTTGGCCACCCTGGCGGTGGGCCGGGGGCAGGCTTGTACCTGGCCTGGATCGCGATGATCGTGCTCACCTACCAGTGGATTCGCCTGGTGTGGAGCCGCGCAGGCATCCCCACCGTTTAGGGCGCGCTACTGCAGGGCCTGCTCCGCGGTCTTCGCCCACTCCCGCCATTGCGCAGCCTGGGCGTCGGCCAGCTCGGCGCGCTTGGCTTGACCGGCGACGCGGGCCTTCGCGGCCTGTTCCTCGAACTGGGTCGCCCGCTCGCGGAACTGCGCCGCCCTGGCCTGCACCTCCGGGTCGACGCGCTGCCACCGGCTGTCGGTGGCCTCCCGCACCCGCTGCTCGACCGCCCGCATGCGTCCCTCCAGCTCCTGCATCCGCTCGCGGGGTACCTTGCCGCTGGCGTCCCACCGCTCCTGCAGCGTCCGCAACGCGTTGCGTGCGCCCTCGAGGTCCTGGGCGGGGTCCAGCTTCTCCGCGGTCGCCAACAGGGCCAGCTTCGCCTCCGCGTTGCCGACGAACTCGGCGTCCCGCTCGGAGGAGGCGGCGTTGCGCGCGGCGAAGAACGCATCTTGCGCCGCCTTGAACTGTTGCCACAGCGTTTCCTCGACCTCGCGAGGCGCGCGTCCCGCCGCTTTCCATTCCGTCATCAGGTCGCGGAACCGGCCCGCCGCGGGGCCCCAGTCGGTGGCCGTGGCCAATTCCTCGGCCTGGGCCAACAGCTCCTCTTTGCGGACCCGAGCACCTGCACGGTCGCGGTCCAGCTCGGCGAAATGCGCACCGCGCCTGCGGTTGAACGCCTCCCGGGCCGCGGAGTACCGCTTCCACAGTGCGTCGTCGGTCTTGCGGTCGACGCCGCGGACGGTCTTCCACTCCTCCAGGATCGCCCGCAGCCGATCACCGCTCGCCTTCCACTGGGTGCCCTCCGCCCCGATCTGCTCGGCTTCGACGGCCAGCGTTTCCTTCCGCTCCGCCTGCTCCGCGCGGGCGGCGTCGCGGCGGCGCTTGTCCGCCGCCGCGCGCTCGTCGGTGGCGCCTAGCAGCGCGTTCAGGCGGTAGTCCAGGCTGTCGACATCGCCAACCACAGCAGCCGTGGGCAGGGTGTCCATCAGCTGGCGAACGGCATGCTGTGTCTGTTTCGCGTCGCCGGTGCCGGACTCGAGACGCTTCTCCAGGAGGGTGACCTCGGTGGCCAGGTCGTCGAAACGGCGTCCGAAGTGGGCAAGGCCCTCGGACGGCTCGCCCGCCTGCCAGGAGCCGACTTGACGTTCGCCGTCACCGGTGCGCAGCCACACTCCGCCCTCGCTGTCGACGCGGCCGTACGCGGCCGGGTTGCTAGTGGGAGCGATAGGCACGGATGGCGCGACGCGGGCCCCTGGGGCACCGGCCTTGGGCATACCCGGCTTGGGTGCTCCGGGCTTGGGTACTCGAGGTCTTGGCGGCGTAGCGGCCTGCGGTGCTGCAGTCGGCGCGGATGTGGCTGCTGGGTCGGTTGTCGTGGAGTTGTCGGTCATGGTCGCCTCATCCTGCCGCGCGTCACGGCTGCCCACTGCTGCCCCGGCCGTGCACCGGTGCTGGCCACCATTCAAACAGGTATTGCCCGCGGTGAGAACCGAGATGGCTGCCGGGGTGCACTACCCTCGGCCCCCGTGCTCACTGCCGTGGTATTTCTCCCGAGCCCGCCATTGCTGATACCCCAGCTCGCCGGTCGAGCAGCCGCCGCAACCCAGGAACTGAGAGACGCCTGCCTTCGGGCCGTCGGGTCGCTCGCCGAGGTCGGGGGCCCGTGGATGGCGATCGGCACGCACGACGACGAGGTGCAGCTCGGCCCCACGTCGAGCGGAAGCTGGCAACCCTACGGCGCTGATGTACAGGTGGCCTTGGGACCGGACGCCGCCAACCCCGCGGAGCTGCCACTGCCTGCGTTGGTGGCGGGATGGCTTCGGGGCTGCGCTGCCCCCGCCGCGTCGATCCGCATGCAGCTCTATCGCCGCGACACCACACCTCAGGGCTGCGTCCAGCACGGGCACGCGCTGGCTGATGATCCGAGCCCGCAGGCGTTGCTGGTGCTCGGCGACGGCTGCACCACGCTCTCGGAGAAGGCCCCCGGTGCCTACGATGCGCGGGCAGCCGCTGTGCAGGAACGGATCGACCGCGCGCTATCCACAGTGGACAGAGCTGCCCTTGCCGGGCTCGACCCGCAGCTGTGCCGCGAGCTCGGAGTCTCCGGACGCGTGCCGTGGCAGGTCGCGGCCGCCGCTGTGGGGGCGGGTTGGCACGGCGAGTCGCTGCATCACAGCGCCCCGTACGGCGTCGGCTACCAGGTCGCGGTGTGGCGGCGGTGACCCGGTCGATCGCCGTGGTCGGCCCCACCGCGACCGGAAAATCTGCTTTGGCCCTGCAGCTGGCGCAGGCGCTCGACGGTGAGGTGATCAACGCCGACGCCATGCAGCTCTACCGCGGGATGGATATCGGAACCGCAAAGACGCCGGTGCCGCAGCGGGGTGGGATGCCCCACCATCAGCTCGATGTTCTCGACGTCACCGAGCCCGCCAGCGTGGCCCACTACCAGCGCGCTGCGCGCCGTGATGTCGAGGCCGTACTCGCGCGTGGCCACACCCCGATCATCGTCGGGGGTTCCGGGCTGTACGTCCAGGCGTTGCTTGACGAGCTGTCGTTTCCCGCCACCGACGTGGCGGTGCGCGCGCGGTGGGAGTCGGAGCTGGCGACGCGCGGGGTGTCCGCGTTGCATCTTGAGCTGGCGGCGGTCGATCCCGCGGCGGCGCGGAACATCCTGCCGTCCGACGGTCGCCGCATCGTCCGGGCGCTGGAGGTGGTGGAGCTGACCGGGCAGCCGTTCAGCGCGTCCGCCCCGACGGTGGGACAGCCGCGGTGGAACACCGTCCTCATTGGACTGGATCGGGACACCGCTGAGCTCGACACGCGGATCGAGGCCCGATCGGCTGCCATGTTCGCAGGCGGACTCCCCGCAGAAGTGCAGGCATTGGTCGAGCTCGGCCTCCGTGACGGGGTGACGGCGCGGCGCGCCCTGGGCTACGCGCAGGTGCTGGCAGCGTTCGACGGGGTCCACGACCTTGCGCAGGCGCAACGGGCGACCGCGGCGGGTACCCGCCGCTATGTGCGTAGGCAACGGTCGTGGTTTCGTCGCGACCGCCGGGTGCAGTGGTTCGATGCGGCGCACCCAAAGCTCGACAAGCTGGTGCGCGCCACGGTTAGGGCGGCGTCGACCTAGGATTCGGAGGTGAGCGACACGGCACGGAGCTCCGGCGGCGTGCAGTCGGTGCAGCGATCCTTCGCGCTGCTCGAGCAGCTGGCCGACTGCGGCGGCCGGGCGACCCTGCGCGAGCTGGCGCTGCGCTCCGGACTGCCTGCGCCCACCGTGCACCGCATCGTGCGCACACTGCTCGAGGACGGCTACATCCGCCAGGAGCCCTCCCGCGCCTACGCGCTGGGCCCGCGTCTGGTCCGGCTCGGCGACTCCGCAGGACGAGTGCTGGGCGCCTGGGTGCAGCCGACTTTGGTGGCCCTGGTGGAAGCCACCGGGGAAACCGCGAACATGGCCATGCTCGACGGTGACCGGGTGATCTACCTCGCGCAGGCCCCGTCGAAGCACTCCATGCGGATGTTCACCGAGGTCGGCCGTCGGGTGCATGTGCATTGCACCGCCGTCGGCAAGTCTCTGGCTGCGCACCTGCCCGAGACCGAACTGCGAGAGCTGCTCGGCCGGGCGGGAATGCCTGCGCAGACCTCGCACACGCTCACCGATGTCGACGCGCTGATGCGTGATCTCGCCGCCGTACGCGAACAGCAGTTCGCCACCGACGAGCAGGAGCAGGAGCTGGGGGTGCGGTGCATAGCCGTGCCGGTGCTCGGGGCCCAGGTGCGGGTCGCCCTCTCGGTGTCCGGCCCCGTCGCCCGCTTCACCCCCGCGGTGCGCGACGAGGTGGTCCCGGCCATGTTGCGGGCCGCCCAGCAGCTCTCCGACGCGTTACGCGTGCAGGCCCCCGCTCACGGCAGCATCCAGGACAACACCGGGGTCGACTGCAGGTAGACGAGCACGCAGATCAGCAGCAGGAACAGCAGACTCCACCCGAAGACCTTCCGGAAGATCAGCCCTTCCTGACCGGCCAGCCCCACGGCCGCGGCGCCGATGGCCAGGTTCTGCGGGGAGATCATCTTGCCGAGCACCCCGCCGGAGCTGTTCGCCGAGGCCAGCAGGGACTCACTGAGCCCTGACTGCTTGGCCGCCGCGACCTGCAGCGTGCCGAACAAGGCATTCGAGGAGGTGTCCGAGCCGGTAACGGCCACCCCGACCCAGCCGAGCACCGGCGAGAGGAAAGCGAAGAATCCACCGCTACCCGCCAGCCACTTGCCGATGGTGACGGTCTGTCCGGACAGGTTCATCACGTACGCCAGCGCGAGGACGGCCGCGACGGTAAGAATCGCCCACTTGAGCTGATCCAGGGTCCGGGCGTAGTCGCGGAGGGCCTGCGGTACGCCGACCCTGAGCACCACCATGGTGAGCAGCCCGGCGATGAGCAGCAGGCTGCCTGCCGCGGACAGCCAGCCGAAGGCGAAGACCACCGACGACGGGGCTTTTCCGTCGGGGCCCTTGACGTTCAGACCCGGCCAGGTGAACTTGGTCGCCCCCTTGGCCAGGAAATCTTTGATCGGACCGACCTGGGCGAGGGAGAACACCACGATGATGATCAGGTACGGCGCGTAGGCCCGCAGGACCTCGGCCATCGAGTCGTGCGGGTGCCCGCTCGAGGGCTCGTCAACGCCGCCGGTGCCCGTGGTCGTAGCTGCCCCGCTGCGCGGTGGGGTCCGCTTGCCGCCCGCCGCGGTCGCCATCCGGTCCGACACCGCCGACTCGCTCAGCCGCTCACCGGTCAGCACCTCGCTGGGCTGCCAGACGCGCAGGAACAGCACAATGCCGGCGGCGGAAACCAGGGAAGCGATGATGTCGGTTAGCGGGACGGAGATGTAGTTCGACGCGACGAACTGAGCGAGGCCGAACACCACCCCACCGAGCAAGGCCGCCGGCCAGGTCTGCCGGATGCCCCGCTTGCCGTCGACCATGAACACCAGGACCAGGGGAACGATCACGGCCAGCACCGGGGTCTGGCGTCCGACCGTGGAGCCGAGTACGTCAACCGGGAGATTGGTCACCTTGGCCAGGGTGGTGATGGGCACCGCGATGGCGCCATAGGCCACCGGTGCGGTGTTGGCCACCAAGGCGACAGAGGCGGCTTTGAGCGGGCTGAACCCGAGGGCGATGAGCATCACTGCGGTGATCGCCACCGGAGTGCCGAAGCCGGCCAGGGCTTCCAGCAAGGCCCCGAAGCAGAAGGCGATGATGACCGCTTGAATCCGCTGGTCGTCGGAGACGGTGCCGAACGAGCGGCGTAGCACGTCGAAGTGCCCGGTGCTGACGGTGAGGTTGTACACCCAGATGGCGTTCACCACGATCCACATGATCGGGAATATTCCGAAGGCGGCACCTTCACCGGCACTGCTCAACGCTTGCCCGGTGGGCAGGCCGTAAACCGCGATGGCAACGATGATGGCGACCGCCAGCGCGATCAGCGAGGCCCACTGCGCCTTCATCTTCACCACGCCCAGCAGCACGAAGATGGTGAGCAGCGGCAGCACCGCGAAGATGGTGGACAGCCCCAGGGAGTGGCTGACCGGGTCGAAGATCTGGGTGTACATCGTCGGCTTCTCTCTCTCGGGATGAGGGCGTCAGAGCAGCGAGCTGGTCGGCAGCCCGCGGATGGAGGCGTCGAGCACCTGCACCGTGTGAGCCATGCCGATCGGGTGGCCCGCACGTTCGGCCGCGGTGGCAATTTGCATGAGGCAGCCAGGATTCGCGGTGACCAACAGCTGCGCCCCGGTGGCCAGGACGTTGGCCGCCTTGCGGTCCCCGAGCTCATCGGCGGGTGCCGGGTTGAGGATGTTGTAGACGCCCGCCGAACCACAGCACAGCGCTGCGTCAGCGATCTCACGTACCTCGAGCCCGGGGATCTCACCAAGCAGCTGGCGCGGTTGGGACCGGATGCCTTGGGCGTGCGCGAGGTGGCAGGCGTCGTGGTAGGCCGCGCTCACCTCGAGCGGGTGTCGGGGTGCCACGGTGCCGAGCTCCACCAGCAGCTCGGACACGTCGCGGACCTTGGCGGTGAACTCCCGGGCGCGCTCGGCGTAGTCGGGGTCGTCGCGGAGCAAATGCGCGTAGTCCTTCATCTGGGATCCGCACCCGGCCGCGTTCACCACCACATGCGTGACCTCGGCCGCAGCGAACACGTCGATGAGTTTGCGGGCGAAGCGCAACCCCTCCTCCTCACGCCCGAGGTGCTCACTGAGCGCTCCGCAGCAGCCCTGCGCTTTCGGGGTGATCACCTCGCAGCCCTCCGCGGCCAGCACTCGCACCGTGGCGGCGTTGACGTCGGGGAAGAAGGCGCTCTGCACACACCCGGTCAGCATGCCGACCACGGCCCGTCGCTGGCCTATTGCGGGGGTGCGCGCCGGGATCGGTTCACGCTTGTTCAGCGGCGGCGCCAGCGACTCCAACACTCGCAGGGTCGGCGAAATCCGGTCCAGCAAGCCCGAGCGGCGCAGCACCCCCGAAAGCGGCGTTCGCTGATACAGGCGCAACGGCCCGCGCACCAGGCGCAGTCGCTTCGGGTAGGGGAACAACCGGAAGATCGCCTCGCGCAGCAACTTCTCGCTGCGAGTACGTTCGTGGTTGCGCTCCACCTGGGGGCGGGTGGCGCCGATCAGCTTGTCGTACTGCACGCCCGAAGGACATGCGGTGACGCAGGCCATGCAACCCAGGCAGGCGTCGAAGTGTCCGACCATGGTGTCGGTCAGCGGGGCACCCTCGAGGCCGGTCTTCATCAAGTGGATGCGGCCGCGCGGGGAGTCCATCTCCTCGCCCCACAACGCGTAGGTCGGGCAGCTGGGCAGGCAGAACCCGCAGTGCACGCAGTCGTCGATCAGCTCCTCCGACGGAGGATGGTGCCCGTCGAAGGCTCCGGTGTCATCGGGTGAGTCCGATGGCCGGTAGCCCACCGCAGGGACGCCCAGCTCTGTGTTCTTCGCCATCAGATACCTCCGAGCAATCGACCGGGGGAAAGGGTGTGGGCGGGGTCGAACTCGTCCTTGACTCGGCGCAGCAGCCGGACCAGGCCGTCGTCGTGTGGTCCCCAGACGTCGAGCCCGTGATCGGCGGGCGCGCGCAGCACCACCGTGGTGCCGTGGTGCTCCGCCGTGACAGCCCTGGCGGCGGCGAGCAGGGCGGGTGCATCACCGGCGGCGCAGCCCACCCGCAGCACACCCACTCCGGCGGAACCGGCGACCTCGTGCTCGCGGCCGACGGCGCCGAGCGCGTCGAGCACGGCGGCCAGCGACGCCGGGGTGTAGCTCATCGACAGCAGCACCTCGCCGCCGGGCAACGAGTTCCAGGCGGTCGGAGCGCTGTCCACAGTGGATGCCGTGGACCCGAGGAGCCCGCACACGGTGTCGGCGCGGACGTCGATGCCGGCGGCCACGCCGTCGAGCTCCACACCCACCGTGAGTTGACCCTGCGGCGTTCGGTGTATCTCCAACGCCGTGGGGGTCACCTGCGAGCCGCGGACCGCGGCGATCGTGGCAGCTGCCGCGCTCGGGTCGGGCACCGCGGCGCACACCCAGCGGCGGCACTCCGGCAGTGGCCGCAGCCGACACCACACGTCGGTAAGCACACCCAGGGTGCCGCGCGAGCCGGTGTAGAGCTTGCCCAGGTCATAGCCGGCGACGTTCTTGACCACCTTGCCGCCGGAGTGGGCGACGGTGCCATCACCTGCCACCGTCGTGGTGCCGATGAGCAGGTCCCGGACCGTGCCGTACAGGTAGCGCTCGGGGCCGGACAGGTCCGCGGCGATGAGACCGCCGACAGTGACACCCGGTACCGGAGCGCTGATGGCCAGGCGTTGTCCGTGTGGGGCGAGGGCAGCCTGCACGGCATCGAGCTGCGCTCCGGCCTGTACGTGCACCACCAGGTCGCCTGCGGAGTGCTCCAGCACGGCGTCCATTCGACTGAGCTCGAGGCGGATGTCCACCGCCGGTCCAGGCAGCCAGTCCACGGTTCGCCCGGCACCCACCGGCAGTACGGTGGCCCCGGAGCTGCTCGCCGCCCGCAGCAGGTCCGCGACCTCGTCGGTGCTCGACGGCGCCACGGTGTCGGTCACCTCAGAACGCATCGGCCACGCCCGCCTGCACCAGGGGATGGGCCTGCGTACGCCTACCCGGGACCTCACCGCAAAGCCGTGGGGTGGGAAAGACCTTGCCGGGGTTGGCGATGCCCTGCGGGTCGAACGCGCACCGCACCTTCTGCATGGTGTTCAGGTCTTCGGCGGTGAACATCTTGGGCATGTGCTTGGCCTTGTCCGCGCCCACCCCGTGCTCACCGGTGATGGACCCGCCGTGGCTCAGGCACAAATCCAGGATGCCGCCGCTGACCTCTTCGGCGCGGTCGGCCTCACCGGGGTTGGCGTCGTCGAAGAGCACCAGCGGGTGCAGGTTGCCGTCGCCGGCGTGGAACACATTGGCCACCCGCACCCCCGCGTCGTCGGCGAGCTCGCGCATCGCGGTGAGCACCTCGGCCAACGCGGTGCGGGGGATGACGCCGTCCTGCACGATATAGTCGGGGCTGATCCGGCCGACCGCGGCGAAGGCCGACTTGCGTCCCCGCCAGATCAACGCCCGCTCGGTGTCGTCCGCGGCGATCCGGATCTCGAATGACCCGTTTTCCTGGCAGTGCTGCTGCACGGCGGCGAAGGTGTGCTCCACCTCAGCGTCGGGACCGTCGAGCTCCACGACGAGCACCGCACCCGCCCCGTCGGGATAGTTGCAGTGCACCGCCGCCTCGGCGGCCTCGATGGCCAGCGCGTCCATCATCTCGATCGCTGCGGGCACCACGCCGGCGCTGATGATCGCCGACACCGCGGCACCGGCGGCGTCGGTAGATCTAAATCCGGCCAGCAGGGTCTGCACCGCCTCGGGTTTGCGCAACAGCCGAACGATGATTTTGGTGGTCACCCCCAGCGTTCCCTCGCTGCCCACGAACGCCCCGAGCAGGTCGTAACCGGGGGTGTCGCGAGAACGTCCACCCAGAGTGAGCAGCTCCCCGTCCGGGGTGACCACCTCCACCCCCAGCACGTGGTTGGTGGTGAAGCCGTACTTGAGGCAGTGCGCGCCCCCGGAGTTCTCCGCGACGTTGCCGCCGACCGAGCACACCTGTTGGCTCGACGGGTCCGGCGCGAAGTACCACCCCAGCGGGCCTGTTGCCTTGCTGACGTCCAGGTTGATGACCCCGGGCTCGACCACCGCCAGCTCGTTGTCCACGTCGATCTCCAGGATGCGGCGCATCTGGGCGGTCACGATGAGCACACCGTCGGCGTGCGGCAGCGCCCCACCGGACAGGCCGGTGCCCGAGCCCCGCGCGACGAACGGCACCCCGAGCTCGGCGCACACCCGCACGCAGTGCTGCACCTGGCGGGCGTCCTGAGGGAGGACCACCACGGCCGGGGTCACGCGGTAGTGCGCCAGACCGTCGCACTCATAGGTGCTTAGGCGGGTGGGGTCGGTGATGACCGAGCGCTCGGCCAGCTCCTCGCGGAACCTGCCGGCCAGCATGGCGGCGTCCACGGAATCAGGGCATCCGCGCGTAGGCCGGCAGGGTCAGGAACTCCGACAGCTTCTCGCCGAGCGCCATTTCGGTGAACAACGATCGTCCCTGCTCGTAGCCACCGTCGGCGTAGGCCTGCTCGCCCACGGTGTCCTTGATCTTGGCGAGCTCCTCGTCCACGGTCTTGTCCACCAGTTCGGCGGTGACCGTCTGCCCGTCACTGAGCACCACGTCGTTGTAGCGCCACTGCCACACCTGGGTGCGCGAGATCTCTGCGGTCGCCGCGTCCTCCATCAGGTTGAAGATGCCCACGGCGCCTTGCCCGCGCAGCCACGCCGAGAGGTACTGGATGCCGACGCTGACGGCGTTGCGCAGGCCGGCCTCGGTGGCCTCGCCGGGGGTGGAGGACACGTCGAGCAGCTGGGCGGCGGTGACGTGCACGTCTTCCCGCTTGTTGTCCAGCTGGTTGGGCCGGTCCCCGAGGACCTTGGTGAAGGCTTCGGTGCACAGGCCCACCATGTCCGGGTGCGCGACCCAGGACCCGTCGAAACCCGCCTTAGCCTCCCGGGTCTTGTCCTCGGTCACCTTCTTCGTGGCGTTGGCGTTGACCTCCTCGTCCTTGCGGCTGGGAATGAACGCGGCCATGCCACCGATGGCGTGTGCGCCGCGCTTGTGACAGGTCCGCACCAACAGCTCGGTATAGGCCAGCATGAACGGGGCGGTCATGGTGACGGAGTTGCGGTCGGGCAGCACCCAATCCTTACCGCGTTGGGCGAAGCACTTGATGGCGCTGAACAGGTAGTCCCAGCGACCGGCGTTGCAGCCGGCGGAGTGCTCGCGCAGCTCGTAGAGGATTTCTTCCATTTCGAACGCTGCCGGGAAGGTCTCGATGAGCACGGTGGCGCGGATGGTGCCGCGGGCGATCCCCACCGCCTCCTGGGCGGCCACGAACACCTCGTTCCACAGCCGGGCCTCGAGGTGGCTCTCCATCTTCGGCAGGTAGTAGTAGGGCCCCTTGCCTGCGTCGATTTGGCGCTGCCCACAGTGCACCAGGTACATCGTGAAGTCGAACAGCGAGCCGGAGACCTCTTCGCCGTCCACCAGCACGTGCTTTTCCGGTAGGTGCCAGCCGCGCGGGCGGACCACAATGGTCGCCAGCTCGCCGGCGGGCTTGAGCGCGTAGCTCTTGCCGCCGTCCGCGGTGAAGTCGATGGTCCGATCCAGTGCCGCCCGCAGGTTTCGCTGGCCGGAGACCATGTTCTCCCACAGCGGGGTGTTGGCGTCCTCGAAGTCGGCGAGCCAGACCTTCGCCCCGGAGTTCATGGCGTTGATCGTCATCTTCGCGTCGGTGGGACCGGTGATCTCTGCGCGACGGTCGATCAGGCCTGGTGCCGGGGCGGCCACCGTCCAGCTCGGATCGTTGCGGATGTCCGCCGTCCCGGGCAGAAAGTCCAGGGTGCCGCCGGCGTCGAGCTCGGCCTGGCGACGGTGGCGGGCTTGCAGCAGCTCAAGGCGTCGAGTGTTGAAGCGGCGGTGCAGATCGGCGAGCAGACCCAAGGCCTCAGGAGTAAGGATGGAGTCGAAACCATCCCGGATCTCTCCTCGGACCTCGACTCCTTCGGGGGTGGAGAGTGCGGGCATGAGTACTCCTCGCCTTCGGTCATCACAGCAATAACCCGCATATTCCGACTGGCGGAATTGCGAGTCTGTTCAGTGGAAACTGTAGCGCTGCCCTGTGATCCACACAACACAGCATCGAGGTCTCGTACCCCGGTGGTGGCGGAAGAGTGTCACCCCGTTGCGGCCACCCGTTGGGCCACCCCGTTGCGCCGTTCGGAGCTGCGCCGCCTCGCTGGTCCGAGCGAGCTGCGGACTACGGCCACCACCAGCCCCTCCCGAGCTCTCGCCGAGGTGCTGCGGCGGGCAGCAGACCTGCCGTGAGGATCGGGCCGCCCCACCGGGTGAGGCCAAGGTAGGTGCACAATACGCCGTACGATCAGGGCGTGGAATTCGTCAAGGGGCACGGCACCCAGAACGACTTTGTTGTGTTACCCGACGTCGACGGCGCGTTGGCCCTGACGCCCGAGCGGGTATCGGCGCTGTGCGATCGGCGCCGCGGTCTGGGTGCCGACGGCGTGCTCCGGGTGGTCCGTGCGGGTGTGCTCGGCGAGGCTGTGCCCGAGGGGGTCAACGCCGACGACTGGTTCATGGACTACCGCAATGCCGACGGTTCCGTCGCGGAGATGTGCGGCAACGGGGTACGGGTGTTCGCCCATTACCTGCATTCTGTCGGGCTGGAGCAGCGCCGCGAGTTCGTCGTCGGCAGCCGCGCCGGTGCTCGACCGGTGGTGGTGCACACCAGCGCGGGCGCCTACGGGGAGGTCAGTGTGGACATGGGGGCGGCACGGCTGTTCGGCGATGGGAAGACGGAGGTAGCCGGGTCGAGTTTCGCGGGGACGGCCATCGACCTGGGTAACCCGCACCTGGCCTGCGTCACCGACCACGCGATCGACGACTTGGATCTCACTCGGCAGCCGCTCTTCGACCGCGAACAGTTCCCCCGCGGTGTGAACGTCGAGTTCGTCACGCCCCTGCCCGCAGGCCGGCGTCCAACGGTGCGCATGCGGGTGCACGAGCGTGGGGTGGGAGAGACGCGCTCCTGCGGCACCGGGACCGTTGCCGCTGTGGTGGCCGCGCTGCACGTCTGCGGTGCTGCAACCGGGCAGGTGCAGGTGCGTACGCCGGGAGGCGAATTGGAGGTCACGGTCACCGGGGAGACCACGTACCTCCGGGGGCCGGCCGTGCTGGTCGCCCGCGGCGTCATCGACGACCAGTGGTGGGATGCACCCGCCTGAATCTCTGCGCCCTGGGAGTAATGGGATGCGTGGCTGGGGTTCGCATGGCAGCATCGGTGCGGTATGACGAACTCAGATACGTGGGACGACCACGACACCGAACCTGCCATCCCTGCTGCGCACGACCCTTCGGTCGGCGAGATGCAGCTGCTCGAGCGCACCTCGTTGCGACGCGTCGCGGGGTTGTCCACCGAGCTCACTGACGTCACCGAGGTCGAGTACCGCCAGCTGCGGCTGGAACGAGTTGTGCTGGTCGGTGTGTGGACCAGCGGTACCGCTGAGCAGGCTGAACTCAGTCTGGCCGAGCTCGCCGCATTGGCGGAGACGGCGGGCTCCGAGGTGCTCGAGGGCCTCGTCCAACGTCGGGACAAGCCGGACCCGGCCACCTACATCGGGTCGGGCAAAGCCAAGGAGTTGCGGGACGTCGTGCTGGCGACCGGCGCGGACACAGTGATCTGCGACGGTGAGCTCACCCCCGCCCAGCTGAACGCGTTGGAGAAGGTCGTCAAGGTCAAGGTGGTCGACCGTACCGCGCTGATCCTGGACATTTTCGCTCAGCACGCCACCTCCCGGGAGGGCAAGGCGCAGGTGTCGCTGGCGCAGATGCAGTACATGCTGCCGCGACTGCGCGGCTGGGGCGAGTCTATGTCGCGACAGGCCGGTGGCGCGGGCGGTGGCTCCAGCGGCGGAGTGGGTCTGCGCGGACCCGGTGAGACGAAGATCGAGACCGACCGGCGCCGGATCCGTGAGCGGATGGCCAAGCTTCGCCGCGAGATCGAAGGCATGAAGCAGGCGCGCGACACCAAGCGCGACAGTCGGCGCCGCAACGAGGTGCCGTCGGTGGCTATCGCCGGCTACACCAACGCCGGCAAGTCCAGCCTGTTGAACGCGCTCACCGGCGCGGGCGTCCTGGTGCAGAACGCCCTGTTCGCCACCCTCGATCCCACGACCCGGCGCGCCCAGCTCGAAGACGGACGCGACTACGTGCTCACCGACACGGTTGGCTTCGTGCGCCACCTGCCCACCCAGCTGATCGAGGCGTTCCGGTCGACCCTGGAGGAGATGGCGCAGGCGGACCTGCTGCTGCATGTGGTTGACGGCTCCGATCCACTACCCGCCGATCAGGTTGCTGCCGTGCGCCAGGTGCTGGTCGGGGTGGCCGACGAGCGCGGCACCAGCTTGCCACCCGAGCTGCTTGTGGTGAACAAGGTCGACGCCGCTGATGGCGTTGCGCTTGCACAGTTGCGCAACATGATGCCGACGGCCGTCTTCGTGTCCGCCCGCACCGGCCGGGGCATCGACGAGCTACGCGCGCGGCTTGTCGAGCTGCTGCCGCACCCCGAGGTGTCGGTCGAGGTCCTCGTGCCGTTCACCCGGGGCGACCTGGTCGCGCGGGCCCACGCCGAAGGTGAGGTGCTCGAGGAGCGACACCAGCCGGACGGCACCCTGCTGCGCGCCAGGGTGCGCGCCGACCTGGGTGCCGCCCTGAGCCGGTTCGCTGCGCCGGTGGTTCCGGCGTAGCGCGTACCTGCGGCTGCGCTTAAAGCTTGCGCAGCACCGAGACGACCTTGCCGAGCACCGTGGCATCCTGCCCGGAGATCGGTTCGAATGCTGGGTTGTGCGGCATCAGCCACACCTCACCGTCGCGCCGCTTGAAGGTCTTCACGGTGGCCTCCCCGTCGAGCATGGCGGCCACGATGTCACCGTTCTCCGCCACATTCTGCTGACGGACCACTACCCAGTCGCCGTCGCAGATGGCGGCCTCGACCATCGACTCACCGACCACGCGGAGCATGAACAGCGTGCCCTCGCCGACGAGCTCGCGCGGGAGGGGAAAGACGTCCTCGACCGCTTGCTCGGCGAGGATCGGTCCACCTGCGGCGATGCGTCCGAGCACGGGAACGAACGTCGGGGTGGGCATCTGCTCGTGCGCTGGCTCGTCTGCTCCGGCGGCCGCCTCCGCCATCTCCTCCGGTCCGCGCACGTCGACTGCGCGGGGACGGTTGGGGTCGCGCCGGAGAAAACCTTTGCGCTCGAGAGCCTTGAGCTGGTGGGACACCGACGAGGTGGACGTTAGACCGACGGCCTCGCCGATCTCGCGGACGCTGGGTGGGTAGCCCCGGTTCTCCACTGACTCCCGGATCACGGCGAGCACCCGGCGCTGACGGGGCGTGAGCCCCACCGCTGCCGCATCGAGGTCGGCCGTGGTCGCGAAGGTCCCTGCTGTAGCGGCAGCGGGACGGCCTCTCGTGCTACCGGTCGTGTGTGTGCTCATCGTGCTGGCGCCTCCAGTGCGGCTCGGTTGTTTCGGTTCGGTCTCTGCCGTCGAACCTAGTCCGACCCAAGGTCACAATCAAACATCTGTTCGACCAACACGCCGACGACTCTCGATTTTGTCGGCGGGCGCTGGTAGACATCGACCAGACGTTCGATTCGAACGGTCGTTCGACTTTAGGAGGCCGGAAATGCTCGCTCTCGATGAATCTCGCGCAATCGCACCGCGGCGCGTCTGCCCATCCCCTGCGTCAGTGCCCCGTGTTCGTACGCTGGCCGCGCGCCCGCATGAGGTGGCTCGGCGTCGTCCAGCCGGCCGTTTCGTGAAGTACGGTCCTGCGGTTGCCGCCCCTCGGCCGACGCTTCCCCCTTCTCGGCCGGCGCCCTCACTGCTCCGGGTACGAGTGCGGGTGGCCGTCGCCTGTGCATTGCTGCTCGTGGTCGGCGCCGGCGCGGTGTGCGGTCTCGCTTCGCTGGCGGGTAGCGAGGCCGCAGCGGTGCCTGTGCAGACAGGGGTTATTCAGGTTCACCAGGGCGAGACGTTGTCGGAGCTCGCAGCCCGGGTGGCTCCTGGTGCTCCGAGCTCGGACGTGGTGCAGCGGATTGTGCAGCTCAATGCGCTGAGCGGAGTCTCGGTTCGGGCGGGCCAGACACTGGTCGTCCCGCAGCGCGAGCACTCCGCACGCTAGCAGCAGTCCGACGCGTGGGGCGACACGCCGACTGAGCCGCGGTCTGGAGATATTTGCGCTTGTCGCTTGCGTCCGACGAAGGGGAGGATTACCTTCAGCACCACAACATCTAGTAGTTACATAGATGTGGTTAGTCCACAGGTTGGGTTCGTTCTGTTTAGCAGTGTCCACAGCTTGTGCACCGCTTTGTCCACACAGCTCGCGCCAGCGCGATGCGCACGACCGCGTGCCTTTGACGGAAGGGGGAAGGGATGCACTGTCCATTCTGTCGGCATTCCGACTCTCGCGTGGTCGACTCCCGCGAGGCCGAGGAAGGCCAAGCGATCCGGCGACGCCGCTCGTGCCAAGCATGCGGTCGACGCTTCACCACCGTGGAAACTGCCGTCCTGGCCGTGATCAAACGTAGTGGCGTCACCGAGCCGTTCAGCAGAGATAAAGTGGTCAGCGGCGTACGCCGGGCCTGCCAAGGCCGACCGGTGGATGCCGACGCGCTCAGCCAGCTGGCGCAGCAGGTCGAGGAGCAGGTTCGCGCAGCAGGCGCAGCCGAGATCGGTAGCCACGAGGTGGGACTGGCGATCTTGGGGCCGCTGCGCGAGCTCGACGAGGTCGCCTACCTGCGGTTCGCGTCGGTCTACCGCTCCTTCACCTCGGCCGAGGATTTCGAGAAGGAGATCAACGCGCTTCGTGCGCATCAGCCACCGCTCAGCACCGACGCCTGAACCCCCGCTTGAGATTCACCCGATACCCCCGCGACCCCAGTGAGAAAGAGGCCACCCGCATGACCGAGACCGTCGGAGCCCGCACAGTCGGCAACAGCCCGGGGGAGTCGCAGGACGCCGGCCGCAAGCTGGGCCTGCGGATGGAGCGGGTCTACACCACCGAAGGGGTGCACCCCTACGAGGAGGTGACCTGGGCTCGCCGCGACGTGGTGATGACCAACTGGCGCGACGGCACCGTCAACTTCGAGCAGCGCGGCGTGGAGTTTCCCGAAAGCTGGTCGCTCAACGCAGTCAACATCGTCACCAGCAAGTACTTCCGTGGCGCAGCCGGATCCGAGACGCGCGAGCAGAGCCTGCGGCAGCTGCTGGACCGGGTTGTCGGCAGCTACACCCAGGCCGGCCTGGACAACGGGTACTTCGCCAGCGAGACCGACGCGGAGATCTTCTCCCATGAGCTGACCTGGATGCTGCTGCACCAGGTGTTCAGCTTCAACTCCCCGGTGTGGTTCAACGTGGGAACTGCTTCGCCGCAACAAGTTTCAGCTTGCTTCATCCTCTCCGTGGACGACACCATGGACTCCATCCTGAACTGGTACAAGGAAGAGGGGATGATCTTCAAGGGCGGCTCCGGCGCCGGCCTGAACCTCTCCCGGATCCGCTCGTCCAAGGAGCTGCTGTCCTCCGGTGGCACGGCCTCGGGGCCGGTCAGCTTCATGCGCGGTGCGGACGCGTCGGCGGGAACCATCAAGTCCGGTGGCGCCACGCGGCGTGCGGCCAAGATGGTGGTGCTCGACGTCGACCACCCCGACATCCAAGAATTCGTGGAGACCAAAGCCCGCGAAGAAAGCAAGATCCGTGTGCTCCGCGACGCCGGGTACGACATGGACCTCGGCGGCAGCGACATCACCAGCGTGCAGTATCAGAACGCCAACAACTCGGTCCGGGTGACCGACGAGTTCATGCACGCGGTGGAGAGCGGCGCGGAGTTCGGGCTGCGGGCCCGCGACAGCGGTGAGGTCATCGAGACCGTCGACGCCAAGACGCTGTTCCGCGCGATCTCCACCGCAGCGTGGGAGTGCGCCGACCCGGGCATCCAGTACGACGGGACCATCAACGACTGGCACACCTGCCCCGAAGCGGGCCGGATCAGCGCATCCAACCCGTGCAGCGAGTACATGCACCTGGACAACTCGAGCTGCAACCTGGCGTCGCTGAACCTGATGAAGTTCCTCACCGACGACGGTGGCTTCGACGCCGCCACGTTTGGCAAAGCAGTCGAGCTGATCATCACCGCGATGGACATCTCCATCTGCTTCGCCGACTTCCCGACCGCGCCGATCGGGGACACCACCCGTAAGTTCCGCCAGCTCGGTATCGGTTATGCCAACCTCGGCGCGCTGCTGATGGCCACGGGACACGCCTACGACTCCGACGGTGGACGTGCCCTGGCTGCGGTCATCACCTCGCTGATGACGGGCGTGGCCTACAAGCGCTCGGCTGAGCTGGCCGGAGTCGTAGGGCCCTACGAGGGCTACGCCCGCAACGCTGAGGCCCACCAGCGGGTGATGCGTAAACACGCTGCGGCCAACGACCTGGTGCGCACGATGCACGGCACCGACGCCGCGGTGCACAAGGCTGCCACCAGGGCGTGGCAGGAGGGTCTCAAGGTCGGGGAGCGCAACGGTTGGCGCAACGCCCAAGCCAGCGTGCTCGCGCCGACCGGCACCATCGGCTTCATGATGGACTGCGACACCACGGGCATCGAGCCTGACTTCTCGCTGGTCAAGTTCAAGAAGCTGGTCGGCGGCGGCTCCATGCAGATCGTCAACCAGACGGTGCCGCGCGCGCTGAGCTCCCTGGGGTACCAGGCGGAGCAGGTCGAGGCGATCGTCGAGCACATCGCCGCCAAGGGCCACGTCATCGACGCGCCCGGGTTGCGGCCCGAGCACTACGCAGTGTTCGACTGCGCGATGGGGGAGCGGGCCATTGCCCCGATGGGTCACGTGCGGATGATGGCGGCGGCGCAGCCCTTCTTGTCCGGTGCCATCTCCAAGACGGTGAACATGCCGGAGACGGCCACCGTCGAGGAGGTCGAGGGCATCTACTTCGACAGCTGGAAGCTGGGTATCAAGGCGCTGGCGATCTACCGCGACAACTGCAAGGTCGGCCAGCCGCTGTCCTCGGGGTCCACCGGTTCGGCGAGCTCGAACAAGACTGCCGTGGCCGAGGTCATTGCCGCCGGGCCGACGCGTAAGCGGCTGCCGAAGAAGCGCAGTGGTCAGACGGTGTCCTTCGCAGTCGGCGGTGCCGAGGGGTATGTCACCGCGGGCAACTACCCCGACGACGGCCTCGGCGAGATATTCGTCAAGATGAGCAAGCAAGGCTCGACGTTGTCCGGTGTGATGGACGCGTTTTCGATGGCGATCTCTATCGCGCTGCAGTACGGCGTTCCGTTGGAGACCTACGTTTCGAAGTTCGTGAACATGCGCTTTGAGCCCTCGGGGATGACCGACGACCCAGATGTGCGAATCGCGACCTCGGTGGTGGATTACCTGTTCCGCAGGCTGGCGCTGGATCATCTTTCGCGCGAGAAGCGGGCCGAGTTGGGCATCTTCTCCGCGGAAGAGCGCTCGGCGCAGGTAGCGGCCGCCGACTACGGAACCGGTGCTGCGGTGGAGGTGGACCTGGACGGGCTGCGATCCGGTGTGGGCACTGCGCCGACGGTGGACCCCACTGAGGTGGCGTTGGCTTCGCCCGCGCCGGCCGAGGTCGGCAGTTCCGCCGAGCTGTTGGAGCTGGTGATGGGGATGGCCACCGATGCGCCGCTGTGCTTCACCTGCGGCACCAAGATGCGTCCGGCCGGCAGCTGCTACGTCTGCGAGGGCTGCGGCTCCACCAGCGGCTGCAGCTGAAAGCGTGCCATATTCGATCAGCTGCAACGTGGCTGGGTCGTTCGACCCGGGAGCGGCCCAGCCACGTCGTCACCATGCAAGCAAGGGAAGGCAGCTGACGTCGGGTCGGCGATTGGATGCCCACCGCTCGAGGTTTGTGGCACGCGCACGCGACCTTGAGCCCGGCCTGCTGTCCGCCCTCCGCCTTGATGAGGTTGCGCTATCCTCCGCCGATGTACTTGTGAGGGTCTGCTCCCTCTTGACCGACGGAACAGATGGCCGACCATGGCAGGAGCGACTCGAGGACGCGTTCCAGGGAGGCCCCAAGCCGGAAGTCGTGGTCGCACGCCTTGAAGACCTTGCTAACGGGGACCTGCAGTCTGCGATTGAGACTACTGGGCGAGGGCCACTCGGCGGGCCGGTTACCAGGCGTACGCCCGACGGCTGCTTGGCGCTGCCGACTACGACCTCCTCACGAGGGCTTTGCGGGAGGATGCGGCTGTGGTTGCGCTCGCTGTGCGCCGAGGTGTCCGCGGCGCCCTGCCGTTTGTGACGGCGTGGGAGGACGCACTCGCCGTGATGTCACCGGAGCAGCTGGCCCGCGCCACGACGGTGGACGTCATCGGGCTGAACGTTGGCAAGCTCATCCATCAGTTGGACTCGATGCTTGGCGAAAAGGTGTTGCCCGTCTTGCCGATGGAGGTTGTTGACGCTCGCGCCGCGGACTTCATGGACACAACGCAACTGGCAGCCATCGTGCGGGAGAACTTGTCTTCGTCGGCGAGACATCAGTTGATGCGGGCCAATGAACCACTCGTCCGGAAGCTGTCCGGAGCTCGAGATGCACTTAAGCACTCGGCGGATGGGGTATCGCAAGCGGCCAACTCCCTGATCGAGCTCATCGATCGAATCCTTCGGGCTTCGTCGACGCGCGACGAGGTGCTTGAGTGGATCGACCGGGAGCTTCCAGGCGCGCTTGACCTTGTGGTCGAGGATCGAGGTCCAGCCGGACGCCGCCCGACTAAGATGGGTGAGGTTCTCTGCTTTCTCTACGGCGGGGGGCGGGTGGCGCGTGAGCCCACCGAGACCGATGACGGCCAGGGACCGTTGTTCGTCCATGAGGTGCTCGCCGGAGTCGTGGTGGCTGCCCGCAGTGAACTCCAGCGTCTCAAGCACGCGGACGAACCGGGCGATGTCGACAAGGCGCAGTTGGAGCGCCTGTTGGCTGCAGTGGAAGGGGCTCTCCTCATCGGGCTTTGGCTACAGCAGCTGACCGCTCGCATGAATAATCAGGTGGAGCCAACGCCCACCTGATCTTGACCGCCGCATCAATGTTGTATTGAATGCAACAGTGGTGGATTTGGTCTCAAGCGGCTTCGGGGCGTCGATCCGACCTTTGGATCCGGAGAGAGCGATGTTCGAGGCCATGCAGGCGGGGTGGGCCACTCAGCAGCGTTCAAGGCAGCTGAAGGCCAACACGATCGAGTCGCGCCTGGCCGTGGTGCGACGGTTCGCCAAGTTCACTAACCAGTACCCGTGGGAATGGAATCCAACGGAGTGGGAGGCGTACATCGGCAGTCTCGCTGGCGCGCGTCCAACGACGGTGAGGGGCTACCAAGCGTCGATCCGTCTGTTCCTGGAGTACGTCACAAGTCCGGAGTACGAGTGGCTCGAGGCCTGTCGCGAACGGTTCGGGGCCGTGCCTCGTCAGGTGGTCACGGAGTGGAACAGTTGCCACCACACCACTCCTTACGAGGGCCGCCCCGGCCGGCGACCGCTGACCTACGACGAAGTGCAGGAACTGTTCGACGCCGCAGATGGGTTAGCCGAGTCCATCCAAGTTCGGAGACGGAAGGGATCGCTTGCCGCGCAAAGGGATTCCATCGTTCTTAAGGTCGTTTACGCGTTCGGGCTGCGTCGGCGCGAAGCATGGGGTCTGGACCTGGTCGACCTGCACCTCAACTCCAAGGTTCCTGAGTACGGCAGGTTCGGATGCCTCTTCGTGCGCTGGGGCAAGAGCTCCCGCGGCGGTTCGCCGAAGCGGAGATCGGTGCTGCTTGCCCCCGAGATGGACTGGGTGATCGAACCACTGCGGCAGTGGATCCACGAGTTGCGACCCCTTTTCGGGCCGGACCGGCACCCAGCCCTGTTCTTGTCTGAGCGGGCTGGGCGGATGTCGATGCGTTCGATCAATCGTGCGTTCACGGCTGCACGAACGGAGGCGAGCTTGCCAGCGGAGCTGGACCTGCACTCGCTACGACACTCCTACGTGACGCACCTGATCGAGTTCGACTATCCCGAGCGATTCGTTCAGGACCAGGTCGGTCACCAGTACGCATCGACCACCGCGATCTACGCCGGCGTCTCCGACGACTACCGGCACCGTCTGATTCAACGTGCACTAGACCGAGACCGACACCGATGGGAGAGCACGCCATGATCCGGAAGATGGGGTACGAGTGGCATCTTCGCCGTCTGATGGCCGAGCAGGGGATGTTCCAGACCAGCGAACTCCTTCCGCTTCTCGACGAGCGCGGTGTCCACCTCTCTCGTGAACAGGTCTATCGGCTCGTGACGCAGACGCCCCAGCGCCTGTCCTTGGACACGCTGGCTGCCCTGTGCGACATCCTTGGATGTTCGACCGCAGACCTCATCACGTTGTCGGTGGTCAACGAGCAAGTCGCCAAGACCGGCACCACTCATGCAAAGCAGAGCCCGCCGGTGCGGCGCACGACGATTCGGCGGCCGGAAGGCCTCTGACGTGCCGCACCGCCAAATGCACCGTCGCGTCGTCGACTTCATCGTTCGACAGTTGGGCCTCCCTGAGGCTGAACACGTCGTGTCAACCGCGGTAGACCGGCTCGCGCTGATGCCGAAGCGCTTGCGGGACCTCGAGGATTACCTCATCGCCCACCCGGATGCACTTGTGTCCGGTCGATCTGACGGTCCCGTGAGCAGGCTGCGGCTGCTGGATGTCCTGGTCGAGTCGTTCCCGGAACAAGTGGTGCGAGCCAGGTGCGCCCAGTGCGGAAGGCAGACCCTGGTGAATAGGCGAGGACCTGGTGAGGGCCGAATCTGCGTAAGTTGCTACGCGGCGAATCGAATTCGCCGCGTGTGGACGGTGCGGCCGCACGCGAACCGTCGGTGGCAGACACTCCGAGTTCGGACTCGTCTGTCCAGGCTGCATTGGCACCGACCCCACCCGATGGCGTGAGTGCGCCTCGTGCGGCCGAGCGGCGCCGGTGGCGGCCCGGCACGACACCGGAGACCCTCTCTGCCAGAATTGCCGCCCCAGAGAGCGGTTCACGTGTGGCGGATGCGGACGAACTCAGACCGTTCGCAGCTTGAATATCAACGGCGGCAGCCTGTGCAGGGCCTGCTACAAGCGTCACCACCAGCAAGGGTGCTCACAGTGCGGCCAACTCCACTCACAGGTGCCTGCGCGGGGCCCCAAAGGAGAGCGGATCTGTGATCGTTGCTGGACTCCGGATCCAATCCCCTGCCGGATCTGTGGCGAGATCAGTCCGATCAAGAAGCGCAGCGCCGACGGCACCGGTGCCTGCAACCCTTGTCGGCGCAGGGCGCGGCGCGGTCAACCGTGTGCAGGATGCGGCTCCATCGCAGCGGTTCAGGCGGTTCTCCCGCTGGGTCCAGTCTGTTCGGCCTGCTATCAGGAAGTTAGGTACAAGCCGCAGCCCTGCCCCGCGTGTGGCGGCACCCGCCCACTCGTCGGGCTAAATCGGGCTGGACAGCGGATCTGTGCTGTGTGTTGCGGGCAGAAGAACCCTTGGAGGTGCCGCACCTGTGGCGATCTCGCCGCTCCCTACTCGGTCGGCCGGTGCCTGAGGTGCACGGCTCAGGACGACCTCGATGCCCTCCTGAGCGACAGCCGGGGTGCTCCCATCCCTCAGCTGGCATCGTTGCGGGACTACTTCGACACCGACGGACACCCGCTCGCCCTTATCAACTGGATCCGTCGTGCGCGGTCCCCCAAGGTCCTCAAAGCCCTCACCGAGACCGATTCGCCAATCACGCACGAGATGTTGGACAGCGTCACACCCGGCACTGCGGTCGGCTTCCTGCGGGACCTCCTCGTTTTCACTGGGGTGCTCGAGCCCAGAGCCTTCGAACTCGATGACACTCCCGCCTGGCTCTCGAACCGACTTGCCTCGACACCCCCGGCAAATGCAGTTGTCCTGCGTCGCTACACCATCTGGCACGTTCTCAAGCGAGCACGCAGAAGGCCAATCCGTCCGGCGACTCGCCACCACGTCCGGGGCAGAGTGAGCGAGGCCGCACGGCTTCTCGAATGGCTTGACACGAAGGGCGTCGAACTCGGCGAGCTAACCCAAGCTCACGTGAACAGTTGGTTGGCGCAGGGCCCGCAAACTCGCTTCGAGTCACGAGACTTCGTCCGCTGGGCCCGCAGCCAAGGACTGGTGCGCAACGTGCGGGTACCTGCTCGGCGGCGCAGTAGGCCGAGCATCTTCCTCGCGCCTGAAGACCGCTGGAGCGCCCTGAACCGCTGCGTAGTCGACGACTCCCTGGCGCTCAAGGTCAGGACCGCTGCCGCACTCCTGCTGCTCTTCGGACTAGGGCCCACCACTCTGGCTACCCTGAAGATCGAGCAGATTATCGGTAACCGAGGTCGCACCGAGGTGCAGATCGGAGCGACTCCCATCCCGTTACCGGACTCCGTGGCTGCACTCGTTGACGCACAACGGAAGGAGGCGGGACAGTGCGGCTCGGGCATATGGCTGTTTCCCGGTGCGAACCCAGGACGCCACGCCAGCCCCGATGCCCTTAGCATGCGGGTGAAGGCATGCCTGCGTGTTGGTGCCCGACCCGCGCGAAACGCCGCGTTGGCGCAGCTCGCCCGAGATCTCCCCGTGCCCGTCCTCGCCGACTATCTCGGGATCGCTCCAACTACCGCTGCCCAATGGGCGGAACTCGTACAACGCACGTGGACTGAGTACGTCGCCCTGCGGAGAACCGAGCGGAACCGTGTACTTGACGAATAGCGCACCACCGCCAGTATGCCAGAACTCACCTGAGTGCGTTTGCAGACGGCATGAGCAGGCATACAGGTTCGCGGATGGCAAATCTGCGTCCGACTTAGCCTGTTTCGCTGGCTATGGTGTGTCACTACTGCCCTAAAGACGCGCGGTTGCGCGGCTTGGGCTTCCGATCTGCCATCCGCTCGCCCCGGAGACAGCAGCGAGCTCAGGCTGCTCCCCGCTGCGGCACACTGAAGCCGTGCGTCTTTTGCTCATCGCCGACACCCATCTGCCGCGGCGTGCCCGCACACTGCCCGAGCAAGTATGGGCCGAAGTGCAGCGCGCCGACGTGGTGATTCATGCCGGCGACTGGGTGGTGCCCGAGTTGCTCGACGAGCTCGAGCAACGAGCCGCTCGGGTACTCGGCGTCTACGGCAACAACGACGGCGACCAGCTGCGTGCACGACTGCCGGAAGTCGCAAGAGACGTGCTGGGCGGCGTACGGGTCGCTGTGGTCCACGAGACGGGCGCCAGCACCGGCCGAGACGCGCGGATGCGCGCACGCTGGCCAGACGTCGATCTGTTGGTGTTCGGCCACAGCACATCCCCTGGGACAGCACTGTCGACGGACTGCGTTTGCTCAACCCGGGTTCGCCCACCGACCGGCGGCGCCAGCCGTACTGCACCTACCTGACGCTCACCGCGGCCGGTGGCGCGCTGAGTGACGTGGCGCTCCATCGGCTGGCGCGCCCAATGCGCTAGAGCCGTTCAGCTGGTGGCGTGTGGCTCCCGCGACGCGTCCACCCGTCGGTGCAGAGTCGCTCGGATCTCCTCCGGCGTGTACGCGCGCCGTTGTCGCTCCGCGCGCGCCGTCATCGCGCCGTCGCGGCAACCCCGACAGCACCGGCCAGTCCCAACGTCTTCCACCACTGCATCTGCCTAGGCTACGAGCATGGCCGGTACGCGTCTGCAGCTCGATCAGGCAGTGGAGCTCACCCGCACCGGCGACCTGTGGCTGTTCCGTGGCCACAGCGGCGCCGATCGGGCCATCCAGACGCTGACCAATGCCCCCGTCAACCACGTGGGGATGGCGGTGGTGGTCGACGATTTGCCGCCGCTGATGTGGCACGCCGAGCTGGGACGGTCCCTGCCTGACCTGTGGTCGGGCAACCATCAACGCGGAGTGCAGCTGCACGATCTGCGCGACGCCGTGGGCGTGTGGGCGGCCAAGTACGGCCAACGCGCGTGGTTGCGCCAGCTCGACCCGCCCGTGACCCCGCAGCAGGAAGATGCCGTGCTGCGCACCATCGCGCGTCTGGATGGCACCCCGTTTCCCTCCAGCACCCGCTTGTTCGCGCGCTGGCTGCGCGGGCGTACACCCAGTCGAAGACCCGGACCTCGGCACGCCGGCGTGGAAAGTGCCTACTGCGCTGAGGTCGTCGCGCTCACCTACGAGGCGATGGGGTTGCTGCCAGGCGGCCGTCGCGCCAACTGGTACGACCCTGGCCGATTTTGGAGTGGCGACGGCCTCACGCTGGCGGGCAGTGCCCGTCTCGGCGGCGAACTCGCCGTCGATATCCCATTCGAGCAGGCGCGTGCGACCGTCACGGAGAAAGGATCTGAATGAAACAGCCAGCACCCGAACCACTTTGGTCACCAGGCCCGGAGGTGGCGGACACGCAGATCGTGGAGTTTGCCCGCCAGGCCGGGCACATCGCCGGGCGCGACCTGTTCAACTATCCCGAGCTGTGGCGCTGGTCGACCACCGAGTTGGAGCAGTTCTGGTCGCTGGTGTGGACGTTCTTCGGCGTCCGCTCGGCCACGTCATACACGGAGGTGCTCTCCGACCACGATTTGCCGGGCGCACGGTGGTTCGGGGGAGCGACGCTCAATTACGTCGAGCACGCGCTGCGCGGTGACGGGAAGCGGGCTGCGCTGATCGAGGTCGATGAGGCGGGCAAGCACGAGGAAACCACTCTGGCGCAGCTCCGCGTCGAGGTCGCAGGGATAGCGGCAACGCTGCGCAGGCTGGGCGTGCAGCCTGGCGAGCGCATCGTCGGCTACCTGCCCAACTCCCGTGCCGCGGTGGTCGCCTTCCTCGCGGCGGCGTCCCTGGGTGCGGTGTGGTCAAGCTGCGCGCAGGACTACGGCGCCGCGGCAGCCGGCGACCGCTTCGCCCAGCTCGAGCCTGCTATGCTGTTCGCGGCGGACGGGTACGTTTTCGGCGGTAAGACCGCCGACCGTCGGGACACCACCGCGGGGCTCGTTGCCCTACTGCCGAGCCTGCGCGCCGTGATCCACGTGTCGCACCTCGGACTCGGCGAGCCAACGCCGGTCAGCATCCCCGCCCTCGGGTGGTCTGAAGCCGTGGCGGCGCCAGGGGTGCTGGCCATCGTCAACGGGGCGTTCGACCACCCGCTGTGGGTGTTGTTCTCCTCGGGCACCACCGGTAAACCCAAGGGCATAGTGCACGGGCACGGTGGCGTCCTGCTGGAGCACCTGAAGTCGCTCGGGCTGCACTTGGATCTCGGCCCACGGGACACCTTGTTCTGGTACACCAGCACCAACTGGATGATGTGGAACCTCACCATCTCCGGGCTGCTGACGGGTTCGACCGTGGTGCTCTACGACGGCAGCCCGGCGCACCCGGGACCGGACCGCTTGTGGCAGGTGGTCGAGGGCGCCGGCGTCAGCGTGTTCGGTACCAGCCCGGGATTCCTGCTCGCCTCGGAGAAAGCGGAGCTGCGCCCCGAGTCCGAGCACGAGCTCTCCGCGTTGCGCTGCATTGGAGTAACCGGGTCCAGTCTGCACAGCTCGGCCTACGGCTGGGTGCACGACGCCGTCTCGCCGCGCGTCCAGCTGAACTCCACCAGCGGGGGCACCGATACGGTGTGCGCCTTCGTCGGGGGCGCTCCGACCTTGCCGGTGGTCTCCGGAGAGATCTCCGGACCAATGCTCGGGGTCGCGCTGGACGCCTACGGACCAGACGGGCAGCCGCTGCGCGACGAGGTGGGCGAGCTCGTGATCACCGAGCCCATGCCGTCGATGCCGTTGTACTTTTGGGACGACCCCGACGGCAGCCGGTACCGCGCGGCCTACTTCGAGACCTACCCCGGGGTGTGGCGCCACGGGGATTGGATCACCATCACCGACCGCGAAACTGTTGTGGTGCATGGGCGTTCGGATTCCACGTTGAACCGCAACGGTGTCCGACTGGGCAGTGCCGACATCTACGAGGTGGTCGAGGCCTTCCCCGAGGTGGCCGAGGCGCTGGTGATCGGCGCGGAGATGCCCGACGGTGAGTACTGGATGCCGATGTTCCTAGTCATGGCCGAGGGAGCGACGCTGGACGACGAGTTGATCGAGCAGCTCAAGGAAGCGCTGCGGCGCGACGCCTCGCCGCGGCACGTCCCCCAGGAGTTCGTTGCCCTCGAGGCCATCCCGCACACCCGCACCGGTAAGAAGCTCGAGGTTCAGGTGAAGCGGGTGCTGCAAGGTGCGGACCCGCAGACCGCGCTCAGCCTGGGCGCGGTGGACGATCCCGCGCTGATCGAGCAGTTCGTCCGGTTTGGGGTCGAGCACAGGTCGGCTTGAGCCGGGCGAGCCGCGACCGCTTCTTCGACACCGTTGCGGGCCGCGACCGGCTCAACCCATGGTGAGCCGCTACCGGGCGATCACGTCCATTGCTTTGTAGATGCGGTTCTCCGAGATCGGGTATGCGGTGCGCAGTGATTGTGCGAACAGGCTCACCCGCAGCTCCTCGAGCATCCAGCGCAGCTCAATAACCTCGGCCTCATGCCGTCGGTCGGGTGCGAGCGCACCGAGGAGCGCCGCCTGCTCGGCCTGTACGCGGGTGAGCACCACCATGCCGTCCCGGTCACGATGGGCGCCGGCCGGCAGTGCCTCGAGCCGTCGTTGGGCCGCCTGCAGGTAGCGCACCAGCTGTGGCAAGCGTGCGTGCCCGGTCTCGGTGATGAAGCCCGGATGCACCAACGCCTGCAGCTGCACGGCCACATCCTCGGCGGCCGCGCCGTCCGAGTTGGCCAGCGCGAGCCGAAGCGACTGTGCCGCAACGAGGACGGGCTGTACGGCAGACAGTACGGCGGAGACCCGAGCGGGAAGCTCGCCGCGGACCCGATCCCGTAAGACCGCGAAGTCCGCCTCCGTCCACACGAGACCCCCGGACTCGGCCACGATGGCGTCGACCGCGGCGGCGGTGCAGTCGGTAAGGAGGGCGGACACGCTGCCGTGCGGGTTCTGGTTCAGCGCCAGCTTGGCCGCGTTGCCGAGTCCGCCGATGGCGGCCTTGGTCGGTGACGGCACCTGCAGCAAGAGCAGGCGCCGTAAACCCGCGGCCATGGCGCGGTGCTGCTCCGCGGAGCTGGGCAGCACCCGAACGGCCACCGAGCCACCCTCGTCTACCAACGCAGGAAAGCCCCGCACCGTCTGGCTGCCGAGCACGCTTTCGACGGTGCGGGGCAGCTCACCGACCGTCCACGCCGTGAGGCATTGGCGCTCCACCCCGGCGACCGCTTTGTGCACCGCGCTGCGCACCCGCGGCTGTAGTGGGCGGCGCAACGCCTCCAGGTCTTTGCCTTCGCCCAGACTGCGCTGGTCAGCGTCGACCACCCGGAAGGTCATGCGCAGGTGTGCGGGGACGCCCACCCAGTCGAAGGAGTGGGCCCCGATCTCGGTGCCGCTCAACGCCCAGAGCGCGTCGGCCAGCGCAGAAGCCAACGGCTCGCTGCGCGGGCGCATCCGCTCCAGCGCCGCACGCGCATAGTCCGGGGCGGGAATCACGTTGCGGCGCAAAGTCTTGGGTAACGACTTGATCAGCGCGATGATCAGCTCCAGCCGCATACCGGGTACCAACCAGTCGAACCCGATGGGCCGCAACTGGTTCAGCAGCTCGACCGGAACGTGCACGGTCACGCCGTCAGCCCCGCTGCCCGGCTCGAACGAATAGGTCAACGGCAGCGTCAGGTCACCCTGGCGCCACGCGTCGGGGTAGTCGCCGTCGACGACTGCCTCGGCGGACGGGTTGGTCACCACCTCGGGGGTAAACGTGAGCAGCTCCGGGCTCTGCCTGCGCGCCTGCTTCCACCAGGTGTCGAAGTGCCGCGCGGAGACCACGTCGGCCCCCACGCGCCCGTCGTAGAACTCGAACAGCGTGTCGTCGTCCACCGCGATGTCGCGGCGGCGCGCCCGGTGCTCGAGCTCGGCCACGTCGGCAAGCAGCTCACGGTTGGCGTGGAAGAAGCGGTGCTGGGTGCGCCACTCGCCTTGCACCAGGGCGTGCCGGATGAACAGGTCACGGGAGACCACCGGGTCGATCCGCCCGTACTGCACTGGGCGCTGCACCACCAGCGGGATGCCGTACAGCGTCACCCGCTCGTAGGCCATCACCGACTGCTGCTTGGTCGACCAGTGCGGCTCGGAATACGTCCGCCTGAGCAGGTGCCCGGCTAGCTGTTCCACCCATTCCGGCTCGACCCGTGCCGCGCTGCGTCCCCACAACCGTGACGTCTCGACCAGCTCACCGACCATCACCCAGCGTGGCGGCTTGCGGAACAGCGCCGAGCCGGGAAAGACCGCGAACCGAGCCCCGCGCGCCCCGAGGTAGTCGCGTTTGTCGCCCTCCCTGACGCCGATGTGACTCAACAGCCCGGCGAGCAGCGCCTGGTGCACCGCATCGGGTGCGGCAGGTTCACTGTTGGGCGTCCACCCCATACTGCGGGCGATGGAACGGAGCTGGCCGTGCAGATCCTGCCACTCCCGGATGCGGAGCCAGTGCAAGAAGTCCGCCTTGCATTGCCTGCGGAACTGGTTGCTGCTCAGCTCATTTCGCTGTTCGCGAAGGTGGTTCCACAGGTTGAGGTAGGCCAGAAAATCTGACGTGGGATCGACGAACCGGGCGTGCCGCTCGTCGGCGGCCTGCTGGTGCTCGACAGGGCGCTCGCGGGGGTCCTGAATGGACAGTGCGGCGACGATGATCAGTACCTCGGCCAGGCAACCACCCCGGTGGGCTTGCAACAGCATCCGCGCCATGCGGGGATCCACCGGAAGCTGAGCCAGCTCTCGCCCCGAGCGGGTGAGGCGCTTGCGGGGATCGGTCTCCTCCGGATCCAGCGCGCCCAGCTCTGTGAGTAGCCCGATGCCGTCGCGGATACTGCGCGTCTCCGGTGGGTCGAGGAAGGGAAAAGCGGCGATGTCACCGAGACCCAGCGCGCTCATCTGCAGGATCACCGAGGCGAGGTTGGTGCGCAGGATCTCCGGGTCGGTGAACTCCGGGCGAGCCTCGAAGTCGTCTTCGGAGTACAGCCGGATGCAGATGCCGTCGGCGACGCGGCCGCAACGCCCGGCACGCTGGTTGGCCGAGGCCTGGCTGATCGCTTCGATGGGCAGGCGTTGCACCTTGGTGCGCACGCTGTACCGGGAGATGCGGGCGGTACCGGGATCCACGACGTAACGGATGCCGGGCACGGTCAGCGACGTCTCGGCCACGTTAGTGGCCAGTACCACCCTGCGGCGAACACCTGCGGGGGGCGGGGAGAACACCCGGTGCTGCTCGGCCGTCGACAGCCGCGCGTACAGCGGAAGGATCTCGGTGGCCCGTAACTTGCGCTCCCGCAGGGCATCTGCGGTGTCCCGGATCTCGCGCTCGCCGGACAGGAACACCAGCACGTCACCATCGGACACCGCCCCGAGCTCGTCCACCGCGTCGCAGACGGCGTCCACCGGGTCGCGGTCGATGGTCTGCGCGGTCCCGTCGTCGTTGCTGCCGGAAACCACGGTCAGGGGCCGGTAGCGCAGCTCGACGGGGAAGGTGCGCCCGGACACCTCGACGATCGGCGCGTTCCCGAAGTGGGCGCTGAACCGCTGCGGGTCGATCGTGGCGGAGGTGATGATGAGCTTGAGGTCCGGCCGCCGGGGCAGGAGCTGGTGCAGGTAGCCCAGCAGGAAGTCGACGTTGAGGCTGCGCTCATGGGCCTCGTCGATGATCAAGGTGTCGTAGCGTCGCAGCAACGGGTCACGTTGGATCTCGGCGAGCAGGATGCCGTCGGTCATCAGCTTGACCAGCGTGGACTCGCCCACCTGATCGGTGAAGCGCACGGTGTACCCGATGGTGGAGCCGAGCTCGGTGTCCAGCTCTTCGGCGATGCGTTCGGCCACCGTGCGGGCGGCGATCCGGCGCGGCTGGGTGTGCCCGATCAGCCCGCGCACCCCGCGGCCGAGCTCCAGACAGATCTTCGGCAGCTGAGTTGTCTTGCCCGAGCCCGTCTCTCCGGCGACCACGACGACCTGGTGATCGCGGATGGCCGACGCGATGTCGTCGCGGCGTTCACTCACAGGCAACTGCTCGGGGTAGTGCAACGGGGGGACGGCCGACCGGCGCTGCTGCAGGCGGTGCTCGGCCGTGGCTACTTCGGCCGCGATCTGGGCCAGCGCCTGCTCGCGATGTTTCGCCTTGCGGGCCGTGGCCAGGCGGCCGCCAAGGCGGTGGGAGTCGCGGAGCATCAGCTCATCGATCCGGGTGCGGAGCTCCGCGGGCGGGGGCGGGGAAGAGGTAGTCATGCCCTGCTCAGGCTACCGCGCGCGGCCGCAGTCACGATGATGCAGCAGAGGTCCAGGTGGCCAATGTTGCAGAAGTTGTTTCCATTTTGAGCTTTATCCGTTACCGTCACGAATCGAATCCGATGCGCGACACGCGCACACAGGTGAGTGACTGGGGACGTCAATGGGTGTATATAACCGGCTTCGCGCGGCCGTGACCGTGGTCGGGCTGGCCGCGGCGGTGGTCACCGGAGTTGTTGTGGGACAAGCGCAGGCGCAGAACTGTCAGCCCTACGGAGCCATCGGCGACTACTGGAACAGCCAAGGGGCGGACTCCGGCTGGATCGGCTCGTGCTCCAACGATGAGAACAGCGTGCCCGGCGGACGGGTCGAGGCCTTCACCGGCGCGGCGGTCTACTGGGGCCCGCAAACCGACGCCCACAGTGTCAAGGGGGCCATCCGTTCCTACTTCAACTCCGTCGGCGCGAGTAGCTCCTTCCTCGGTTTGCCGAAGGTCGACGAAACCGGGACGCCGACGCGTTTCGGAGCGTTTAACCACTTCCAGGGCGGCAGCATCTACTGGTCGCCGGCCAGCGGGACCCACGAGGTGCATGGCGCAATCAGGGATGCGTGGGCCGGGCAGAGCTGGGAGCGCGATTGGCTGGGCTTTCCTACCAGCGACGAGTACTCGGTGTCCAACGGGCGGCGCAGCGACTTCCAGGGCGGTTCCATCGTCTGGGATTCCCACAACGGTGCGATTTCGTTGGTCCGGTCCGGCACCTCCACCGCACCCGCGCCTGTGCCTTCTTCGGGAAGCTCGGTGGGGGCGCGGGCGCTCGCCGTGGCCATGACGAAGATGGGTGCGCCCTATGTGTGGGGTGGCAACGGCCCCAACGTCTTTGACTGCTCCGGGCTGACGTCGTGGGCCTACCGGCAAGTGGGCATCACCATTCCTCGCGTCGCGGATGCGCAAGCGCGGGCAGGGACGTATGTGGCCCGCTCCGATCTGCAGGCGGGGGACCTGGTGTTTTTCTACGACCCGGTGTCACACGTGGGGATCTATGACGGGCACGGCAACGTGCTCAACGCGCCCGATGTGGGCCAGAACGTGAAGCTGACGCCGTTGCAGTACCTTGCCTCGTACACCACCGCCCGACGCTTCGGCTAGCGGATCAGCGGTCGCTACCGAGCAGGGATGAGCTGTAGCGGCGGGGCTTTCCCTCGCCCAGCGCGTCCACGTGACGCACCGCAAGCGGGACGTCCAGCAAAGTCTGGAAATCACGCTGCACCGCGACGGTATCGCCGCCTTGCATCCGAACGGTCATCGCCCCGCTGTGGTCCTGGTGTACCTGCCAGCCGGTCGCGCCGTGGTGCTGCAGCAGCTGGGTGCACTCGACACTGTGCACCCAGGTGCCGTCACCACGACGAAACCGCACCGGCGCCCGGCCTTCCAGCTCGTGCAGGAGCACGGTGCCATCGGCGCAGCGCTCGAGGCGTGCGTGGTCTCCGGTCCGGTAGCGCAACAGGGGTAACAGCGGGTTCTCCGCCACCGTCACGGTGATCTCGCCGCGCGCACCGTCTGTCGCGGGGGTGCCGTCGGGCAGCAGTGTCTCTACGTGCAGCAGGCCCGGGACCATGCGGTGCGGGCCGCCGTCGGCCGACACTGCGATCACTCCGGTCTCCTTGAGTGCGTAGAGGTCCAGCACCGGTGCTGCGAACCGCGCCGAGAGCTCGGCGCGGGCGGCCGGCGTCAGGTGCACTGCCCCGGAGACCACTGCGAGCGGAGCCAGCTGCAGCGGCAGCCGGGCGAGGGCGAGCAGGGCGGAAGCGGGCCCGGTGATGACCTGCGGCGCAACGGCCTGCAGGAACGCCTCGCGGTCACTGGAGGTGCGCCAGGCACTGGGGTGCAGGTTCACCCGCGCCATCCCGGCGTTGCCGAGCGCGCTCATCACGGAGGCGTAGGTGTAGGCGTGGTGTTGGTCGACCACCGCGAGCAAGCCGAGGCGTTCCGGGTCCAACGTCCACGCGACGCCCTGCTGGGCCAGCAGGTACCGCAGCAGCATCAGCTCCGTGGCCGTGGACACCGGGTGCAGCGGTATCACCAGCGCACTTCCCGTGCTGCCCGAGCTGGTGCCCTGGAACAGTCGGTTCAGGTCGGCGTCGTCGGGGACGAAGTCCGCGATCCGCGACGCCAGCGCAGCGCGGTCAACCGGCCGCACCTCGGCGAATTCGGTGACCGGTCGACGCCGGTAGTGCGGCACGGTGTGCTGCAGGCGTTGCGTGAGCTGCTCCACCCATCCTGGTGGCGGCCGCTGCGGCGACCACTCACGCAGCTGCTCCAGGTCCGCCTTGGTCAGTCGGTCGCCGCAGGCGTGTACCCACGCCGGCGCGTGCAGGTGGTGGCGCAGCTCGTGCAGACGAGCCGTACCTGCAGCGGAAAGTGCGGGCCAACGCTCGGCATCGCTCAGGGCCTCGCCCGCGCCGGGGACATAGTCGGGCAACGGGACGGCATCAGGCGTGCTGCTACGTGGGGTCTCGGTCACGGGGGCCTCAGGTCGGTACGTACTGGGCGGCGGCTTCTTTCGCGCGCTGGGCCGCCAGGGCTGCGGCGATGTCGCGGGCGCGCCGTTCCGCGGACGCTGCGTCGCGCATGGCAGCGCGGCGGGCCACCGTGCTGACCGACCACAAGCGGTCGGCCGCCTCGGTCGCGGACTCACCCGAAGGGTGCAGACCAAGGGCGAACAACGCGGTCCGGGCGGACTCCTCCCTGCGCTCGGCAACGACGAGCCAGCACGCAGGCGCCACCTCAGCGGCCAACTCGACGAGCGCCCGCGCGAGCGCGAGCGCACCGGCCGGTCCCCGGTCGCGGGTGTACGCCACCAGCTGGGGCTCGGCGATCAGCCATGCGGCAACGGCGGTCGCGTCTCGGCCGTGCTGGGTGGCGCACCAGCCGCGCACCGTTTCGATGTCGGCCGCGCGCAGTACCGCTGTGTGCACCATGAACACGGCGTCGCCCAGGACGGCGGGAACCACGGTGGTGGGGTCCAGGAAGTCGGCGGGAATGCCGGCGAGCCGTCGGGTCAGGGCGGCCAACGGCGGGCCGGGTGTGCTGCTCATGCGCGGGACCCCCAGGTGTGGCGAGCAAACTCGGCGGCAAAGTGTACGAGGTCGGCGAGTTCGTTCACGGCGTACACCGCGTAACCTGGGGCGAGCTCGCGTACCTGCTGGCGCCAGCTCTCCGGTGCCTGCAGTACCAGGCTGCCCCCGCCACCCGCGGCCTGCACCGCGCGCACGGCGACGTCGGCCAACGTAGCAGGCTGACCGGTGCCGAACATGGACACGACTCCGGAGTCGGAGATGACGGCGATGTGGCAAGGCCGGGCTTGCGGGCGGCGCTGCTCGAGGTGGGTGCGGGCGAGCAGCGGCAGGGGAAAGCTGGTGCCGCCCCCGAAGTGGGCCACCAACGCCCGCAGGACCGCGTCGGCGTCGTCGACAAAGCCGTCGGTGCCCACCTGCTGCTTCGGCCCGCTCCACGTGGTCACCTGGGCGCGGGCGCCCGAGCGCAAAGCCGACAGGGCAAGTACCGCACCGGCAAGGGCGGGCGGCGACAGCGCGAGCTGCGGGTTCGGCATCGAGCCCAAGGAGTCGACGTAGAGATCAAGGTCCAGTGGCGTGCGCTCGACCTCGGTTGCCGGCTCGTCGCCGTACACCCGGCGCACGGTGGTCACCCCCGGGATCACCACTGCGGACCGCAGCAGGGTGCCGGTCCAGTCCACATCGGCCAAGTCGTCACCGGTTTCCCAGTCCTGCAGTCCCTCCAGCAGCGGCTCGGTGCGCGGAGCGTGCGCGGTGCGGGGAAAGCGGATGAGATAGCGGCTGGCCCGGTCGCGGTAGAAGGCGACGGCCGCAGTCGTCGGATCGTTGGTGACGCCCAGCGCGCCGAGTACCGCCGCCATGTTGGCCGAGCTGAACGTCTGGCCGGTACCGGGCTCTGTCGCCGGGGGCAGACCCTCGACGTCGCCCTCACCGAGCTCGTCGTTCACCCGGGGGTCCAGCGCAGGGTGGCGCACCGGCTCGGTCAGCGATGGATCACTGGTCAGGCCAGGGGGAAGCTGAGTGCCCGCCGGCAGGTGCTGCGCGCACACCAGCGTGGTCAATCGGCGTCCGGGGCCGCTGTCCGAGTCGGGCAGCAGCGGCCGGCACAGCGCGGCGAACCCACCGGCCCCGGCCGCCGGATCGTCGGCGTACACGCGCACCAGCTGGGCGCACAGCTGTGCGTCGGACTCGGCGGCGCCCGTCGCCGGAGCACCGGTGAGTGTGCCGGGCGCCAACTGCCACAGCAGCTCGTCGGCGCGCATGACCATCCGGAACAGGGGGTCGGTGGGTGGGCCGATGGCGCGCCACAGCAGGTCCACGCGAACGCCGGCCCGGCGCTGCAGCCGGTCGTTGATGAGCATGTCCGACCAGAGGTTCGTGATCAGGGCGGCGTCGGCGTCCCGGTCCACCAACCCCATCCGCACCCGCTGCACCAGCCGAGCACGGGTGAACAGGTCGCCGGGGGAGAACAGGTGGTGACCCACCTCGTGGGCCAGGACCGCCACCGCGTGCTCCGACAGCCCCAGCTTTTGCACCTGAGCAAGGTCGATGCCCACCTCCACGTCACCGGAGGAATACCAGGCGAACGAGCCGATGCCCGGCGGCGCCTCGCCCCGCCCGTGCAGCATGGGGGGCCGTAACCGCACGAAGCGACCCCACGCCGCCAGCGCCTGCGGCCAGGTTGCTGTCCACTGTGTCCGCAATTCATCCAGCGTCGTCATGGCGCGCCCCCGGCCCGCAGCAGGTCAAGATGGTGCGATCCGGCCCGGCTCAGCGCCGCGGTGCGCCCCACGACCACCGCGCCCGTGACCTCGTCCTGCCACGGGGCGAAGGCGCTGAGCCCGGCCAGACGCAGCCTGCCGGGTGGCCCGAGCACCGCAGCCGGATCCGACGTTGCTTCAAGCTCGGCCGCTGCCATGGGCAGGACGGCATCCCCGTGCACGTCCCACAGCAACAGTCGCTCGACCGTGCCCGCGCGCACCCGCCAACGCACCCCGTCGCCACCGACCACCACCGGCGGCACCGGCCACGGGCCGCCGAAGCCGGTGAATCCGCCAGTGCGGGCGACGACGCGCAGCTCGCCGGGCCGCGGGCCGTACTCCGGCCAGGCCCAGGGGTCAGCGGCGTTTGTCCGCAACACCGCCGCGGCATCGCCGGACAGTCCCAGCGCCGCGGCCAGGGGCGCTGTCGGGAGGCCGCGCGCCGCCAGCAGCGCGGCCTCGCGCAGCCGGACCAGCCCGCTGCGCCAGGCAGCGACCACGCCCAAGGCTGGCAGTTCGGCCGCGTCGTCGGTGTGGGTGGCGTCCGCGCCGAGGCGACGAACCCACGCGTCCAGCGCACCCGGTCGGCGGCCGAGGACCCGAGCGGCGTGGCAGACCTGCGCCAGGCACCCGGTGGGATCGGCCCGCAACCACGGACCCAGGCGCCCGACCAACTCGCGCACTGCGATGCGTTCGGCGCTACTGACGCCGACTCCGCGCCCACCTAGCGCGCACACCTGTCCCACCAGCGCGGCGACCACAGCGTCGAGTTCGTCGCCGGTGCCGCCCGCCCGCTCAGCCACCACCAGCACGTCGCCGAGCCCGTACCGAAGCACGGCCGGGTCAGCCCCGGACGTCACGGCTTGGGCCAACCGCGCGTCGAGCTCGGCGCGCTGCCTGCGCAAGGAAGCCTCGACGGCGTCGGTCCGGCTCAGCGCCACCGCAGCCACGCCAGGAAGTTCGTGTACCGCTGATGCAGATACTTCAGCACCAGTGTGTCGTCGTAGAGGTGCCCGTGCAGCTTGCGCTGGTCCTGCCAACCGGCCAGCACCCGCTCGACCTGCGCCAACCGCGAGCGGACCTGCTCCGCGGTGACGCCGTCCAACCCGAGCTCGAACTGGGCCAGCAGCTCACCCACCACGTCGTCGGTGTCCAGCCCCAGGGCGTCGTACTGCTGACAGGTGGCATCGAACATGCCGCGCAACCAGGAGATGCGGTCGGTGCGCAGCGCGTCCCCGTCCTCGCCGGCCAGGGCAGCGGCGTCCGGGTCCTGCGGGAGCTTGTCGTGCAGCACGAACGGCAGGACCGCCCGTAGATCGTCCAGCCCGACGGCGCCGCGGCCTCGAAAGTACGCCAGGGCCTTGGCGTAGGCCACCAGCGACTGCAGCGCCCGCACCGACAACCCGGCCAGGGTCTGCGACCCGACGTCGGAGTGGTGGTCGCGCCCGGTATCCGCGGCCAGCAACAGGTGCGGGTCCGCCCCGGCCAACCGCGCTGTGTCCTTGGTGCGGTACTCGAACTGCACGCCGGCCCGCTCGGCGAGCTCGAATTGGCTGGCGAAGAATTCCAACCGCCTGCGCACCGGCAGCGGCAGCACCACCGCCCGCACCTGCTCGTGCAGACTGGCGTGCTCGGCCTCGCTGAATACCACCCCGGCAGGCACCGACTCCTCGGGTCGCACCCGCTGCTCGGCCCGGGCTACCAGCTGCCCCAGGAATCGGTTGTTGAACGGCAGGGCCTGCACCACCACGTCGATGCGGTCCTTCAACACCTCGACCACCTGATAGGTCCCGCCCCCGGCATCATCGTTGGCGGTGAGGTACCACGCGGAGTCCCCGGTCTCGAAGACCTGGTCGAACACCTCCACGTACCCGTCGGCGAGCAAGGTCAGCAGCGCGGCCTGGGTGCGGGTGGGGATGCGGTTGTACTCGTCGACGATCTTCACCCGCATCCCCAGCCACGAGCGCCAGGCCACGTCCACGTCGGACAAGCGCTCGGCGCTGACCAGGTCTCGCGGCAGCGGGGTGCCGAACAGGTCGGCCACGGTGAGCTGCGGGTGGCCGTGCTGCATCGCCCGGCGCACGTCGCGGACCGGGTACCCGGCGAGCACCCCCATCAGCAGCGCGCTGGCCGTCTTGCCGCGCCCCGGGCCGCCCACCAGCAGGCAGCGACCGCGTACGGCGAAGGTCAGCAGCGGCAACAGGACGTAGCTGGAGTAGGACTGCCCGGACGGCAGGTGCACCTCGGCGCGGGAGTCACCGAGACGGGGCGGGGGCGGCACGAGATGCGGTCGGCGCCTGACCGCCGTAGAACTCGGCAACGCTCAGCGCCACCTCGTCGCGGTGGGCGCCGGCACCTGGCAGGGTGGGAGCAGCCGACACGTGGCCCATCGGGTCGGACGGAGTGGTCACGGGAAAGCCTCCAGCACAGGGATATTCAAGACAGGGCAGTCAAGACGGTGGGTTCTGTGAGTGGTGCGGCCAGGCCCCAGCCCCGGTCCAACAGCGCCTGGACGGCGTCCACGGCGGTGGCGAGCCGCTGCGATCGGGAACCGCTGACGTGTACCCACGGCGCGGGCTGGGCGTCGAGCACCTCCCGGAAGCGCGCGTGCATGGCGTGGCGCAAGTGTTCCCCGTCGCGCAGTCCGTCGTCCGCGAAGGGGATCTCCGCGCCGGTGAGCAAGTACAACGCGGGCACCCGGGCAGCGGCGACGGCCTGGACCGTGGCGCTGGGATAGCCGAGGTAGCGCTCGTGCCACACCGTGGTGGCCAGCACGTCGGTGTCGCACACCAGCACCGGGCGCGGCACCCGTCGGGCAGCCTCGTCCTCGGTCCGGGCCTGCTCGGCGGCGACGAGGTCGAACTCGCACGTGTGCCAGACAGCGCTGAGCCCACCGGGGCGGCGCAGGGACCACGCCCGCCCGAACTCCGGCACCCCGAGCGTGCCCAGGGCCCGGGCCAGGTCGCGGGCCAGGGTGGTGCTGCCGGTGGACTCGGCGCCCAGGACCACGACGCGGCGGGTGAGCCACGACCGGGCAGCCGGCCCCAGCGCCCACCAATGCCCTGCGACGTCGGCTCGCACCGCAGTACCCGAGACCGGGCTGGCGTGGCGCCCGCCGTCCACCTGTACCCAGTGCGCGCCCAACCGGGCGGCCAGCTCGGCTCCGTAGGCGTCGGAGGTGAACAGCGCATCCACCGGGGTGTCGAGCAACGAGCGAATGGTGGCGACGTGGTAGGCCCAGGCGGTGGGGCAGCCGAAGTCGACGGGGGCGTCGTCGAGGACGGTGCGCACCTGCACCTCGGGGTGCTCCTCGCTCACCCAGTCGGCCCGAAGGGCTACGGGAATCGTCTCGACGCTGGCGCCGTGCACCTGCACCGTCACCCGATGGCACTGCCGCGATGCGGCCCTGATCAACGCGGAGTGCCCGGCGTGCAGCGGGTAGAACTTACCCATCACCAGCCCGTGCTCGTACCGGATCATGCCGCAACCCCAACCCGTGCTTCCCGAGCCTGCCCGGCCCGCCACTGGCGCAGTCCGTACCCGCACAGCGCGAGGAAGCCGAGGTAGAGCGCGGCGGTGAGCCAGAGGTCCTTGTAGGCGTACAAGCCCACGTAGATGACGTCGGCGGTGATCCACACCCACCAGTTCTGCACCCACTTGCGGTTGAGCATCACCTGCGCGACCAAGCTCAGCGCGGTGGTGAGCGCGTCGTAGCCGGGGACCGTGGAGTCGGTCTGGCTGGCAAGCAGCCACCACAGTCCCGCGGTGCTCAGCGCCAGTCCGCCGGCGAGCCACGGCCAGGCGACGCGCGGGGTCTCCGTAGGGCGCAGCACGCTGTGGTCCGGGCCACGGCGCACCCACCACCGCCAACCCAGCGCCCCGAGGACCAGGTACACCACCTGCAGCGCGGCATCCGCGTAGAGCCCGGACGGCGCGAACAGGGCCATGAACGCGATGTTGTTGGCGATGCCCACGGGGAACGTCCACACGTTCTGCCGGGTCGCGAGCCACACGCACAGCGCGCCGGTGACGAAGCCCAGCACCTCGGTCACACTCACATCCGTCGTACCCCCGTCACGGCCAGTACCACCTCGCCCGCCTCGTCGGACGCGGCCAGGTCCACCTCGGCCCGCACCGCCCAGTCATGGTCCTCCGCCGGGTCGGCCAGCACCTGGCGCACCCGCCACACCCCGGGCTCCTGGTCGACCTGGAACAGCTGGGGGCCGCGCGCGTCCGGGCCAGTGCCGATCTCGTCGTGCTCGCTGAAGTAGTTTTCCAGCGACCCGGCCCAGTCCACGTCCGGGTCGAGCTCGTCCAGCTCATCCCAACGTCCCCGGGCCGCCAGCTGGACCCGGCGAAACAGGGCGTTGCGCACGAGCACGCGGAACGACCGGGTGTTCGCGGTGATCGGCCGCACCGCCTCCTCCAGCGGTTGCTCCTTAGGCACCTCACCGGGGTTCTGCAGGGCGTCCCACTCGTCGAGCAGGCTGGAGTCGACCCCTCGAATCAGCTCGCCGAGCCACTCGGTCAGATCCTGCAGCTCCTCCGTGCGGGCGGAATCGGGCACTGTCTGGCGCAGCGCGCGGTAGGCATCGGTGAGGTAGCGCAGCACCACGCCCTCGGTGCGGCTGAGGCCGTAGTGGCTGACGAACTCGGTGAAGGTCATGGAGCGTTCCACCATGTCTCGCACCACCGACTTGGGTGAGAGTGCGAACTCACTGACCCAGGGATGCCCGGCGCGGTAGGTCTCGAAGGCCGGAAACAGGAGCTCCTCGCCCAGGGGTTGCGGCCAGGTCACCTCCTCCAGCATTTCCATGCGCTCCTCGTACTCGATGCCCTCGGCCTTCATCGCCCCAACGGCCTCCCCGCGGGCGGAGTGTTCCTGGGCCCTGAGCACCTGTCGAGGATCCTCCAAAGTGGACTCGATGACGGAGACGGCGTCCAGGGCGTAGCTGAGGGAGTCGCGGTCCAGCAGCTCCAGTGCGGCCAAGGCGAACGGGGACAGCGGTTGGTTGAGCGCGAAGTCGCGCTGCAGGTCCACGGTGAGCGCCACGCTGCGACCGTGCTGGTCGGGTTCGGGCAGCACCCGAACGATGCCGGCGTTGCGCAGGCCCCGGTACAGCGCGATGGCGGCCAGGGCGTGCTTGCGCTGCGCCGCAGGGCTTTCGTGGTTGTCGGTCAGCAGGCTGCGCATGGCGGCGAACGCATCACCGGGACGGCTGATCACGTTGAGCAGCATGGAGTTGCTCACGCTGAAGCGCGACGTCAGCTGCTCGGGGTCGGCGGACACCAGCCGGTCGAAAGTGGGCCTGCCCCAGGACACGAAGCCCTCCGGGGCCTTCTTGCGCTGCACCCGCTTCAGCTTCTTCGGGTCGTCCCCGGCCTTGGCCACCAGCCGCGCGTTCTCCACATCGTGCTCGGGCGCCTGCACCACCACAGTGCCCAGGGTGTCGTACCCGGCGCGTCCCGCGCGCCCGGCGATCTGGTGGAACTCCCGGGCCCGCAGGTGCCGGGTGCGTACCCCGTCGTATTTGGTCAGCCCGGTGAACAGCACGGTGCGGATGGGAACGTTGATGCCCACGCCGAGGGTGTCGGTGCCGCAGATGACCTTGAGCAGCCCGGCCTGGGCCAGGCGCTCCACCAGCCGGCGGTATTTGGGCAGCATCCCGGCGTGGTGCACGCCGACGCCCATCCGCACCAGGCGGCTCAGGGTCTTGCCGAAGCCGGTGGCGAAGCGGAAGTTGCCGATCAGCTCGGCGATGGCGTCCTTTTCCGCCTTGCTGCAGAGCTTGACACTGGTCAGGGCCTGGGCACGTTCCAGCGCCGAGGCCTGGGTGAAGTGCACGACGTACACCGGTGCCTGGTTGGTGGCCACGAGCTCTTCGATGGTCTCCTGTAAGGGCGTGCTGATGTAGGAGAACATCAGCGGCACCGGGCGTTCGGTGTTGGCCACCACGGCCACCGGCCGTCCGGTGCGTCGCTGCAGGTCGTCCACGAAGAAGCTGACGTCGCCGAGCGTGGCCGACATCAGCACGAACTGCGCCGCGGGAAGCTCCAGCAGCGGCACCTGCCAGGCCCAGCCCCGGTCGGGCTCGGAGTAGAAGTGGAACTCGTCCATCACCACCTGCCCGATGTCGGCGCCCCTACCTTCGCGCAGCGCCAGGTTGGCCACGATCTCGGCGGTGGCGCAGATGATCGGTGCCGAGGAGTTGACCGCGGCGTCGCCGGTCATCATGCCGACGTTCTCCGCGCCGAACACCGCGCACAGCGCGAAGAACTTTTCACTGACCAGTGCCTTGATCGGCGCGGTGTAGAAGCTGCGCTTGCCCTGCGCCATGGCCACGAAGTGCGCCCCGATGGCCACCATGGACTTGCCCGACCCGGTGGGGGTGGCCAGGATGACGTGCGAGCCGGACACGATCTCCAACACCGCGTCCTCCTGCGCGGGATACAACGTCAACCCCTGCGCCTGCGTCCAGTCGGTGAACGTGGTGAACAGCGAGTCCTCGTCTGGGTCGGACGGCATCAGCGCGGTCAACGTCGGCGGGACAGGGTTCGTCATGATGACGCCCATCGTGCCCGCCCCAGCAAGAGTGCGTACCTTGGGGGCCATGGCAACCGAAGCAGTGACCACAGTGGACGCAGGACCGCAGCAGGTGGCACGCCGGGTCACGGTGAACACCGCACCCGCAGACATCTTCGCGCTCGTCGCCGATCCCCGGCGCCACGGCGAGCTGGACGGCTCCGGAACCGTACGCGACGCCGTCACCGCACCGGCGCAGCTCAGCGAGGGCGCGAAGTTCTCCGTGCGCATGAAGATGTACGGCGTGCCGTACAAGATCACCAGCACGGTGATCGCCTACGAGCCCGACCGGCTCATCGAGTGGCGCCACCCACTGGGACACTCGTGGCGTTACGAGATCGTGGAGTCTGCCCCCGGCACCTCACAGGTGACGGAGACGTTCAACTACTCCACGGCCAAGGCACCGAAGGCGCTGGAGTTGGTCGGCGTGCCCGCCAAGAACGGCAGCGGAATCGCCCAGACGCTGGAGAAGCTGCGGGAGCGCTTCGCTCGCTGATCCACGGGCTCGACGCGCCGCGGGGTACCTCACGGTCGTCACCGGCCACGTCCAACGACCGTCTAGTTCCTCCCGTGCGGCCCCGGTCACCGCGAAGGCCGCGGTGAGCTCTGTACAGATCTCGCCCAAGCCCTGCTTCGCCGCAGGGGTGAGCCCGGGAATGGACGCCGGCCTCGCGCAGCGCCTGCGCGTAGCGTCGCCCGTCGTCGCGGATGGGGTCGTGCTCGGCGGTGAGCACCAGCGCCGGCGGTAGGCCCGCGAGCGAGGCGGCCAGCAACGGGGACGCGTGGGGATCCTCGGCGCCGCCTTCATCCGTGCCCAGGTAGTGCGCGCAGAAGGCGTCCACCGAGGCGCGGGTGAGATGGGGTCGTTGCTGTTGCTTACCAAGGACGGCGACTGCATCGTCAGGTCCGTTGCCGGGTAGATGAGCACCTGGTGGGCCAGCTCGGGTCCGTCAGTGTCCCGGCACAGCTGCGCCATGACGGCGGCGAGGTTGCCGCCCGCGCTGTCACCCATCACGGCCAGTGGCCCACCGTCTCGTGCCGCCCACTGCAGCGCGTCGTAGCAGTCCTGCACCCCGGCCGGGAAGCGGTGCGCGGGGGCCAGCCGGTAGTCCACGGACACCACCCGGGTACCGACCCGGGCGGCGATGTTGCTGCAGGTCCAGTCGTTGCCGTCCAGATCACCGAGTACCCAGCCGCCGCCGTGGAAGTTGACCACCGTGCCGCGTGCCGGACGTCCGGCCGGCGTGTAGATCCGTACCGCGAGCTCGCCGGACCTGGCCGTCACGGTTTCCTGCCGCGTCCGCACGCCCTTGGCCTGTCGGCCGAAGACCAGGTCGGTGATGGGGTTGTGGCCGTGATGGCGGCCCTGCGCAGCCTCGATCTGTGCGGGCGTCATGGAGGCGATCTCGAACATCTTCGTGCGCTTGCGCACCCAGTCCGCTACTCGGACCCGTACTCCGACTGCCATGGCGCCATCATGCCTGGCCGCTCTTGGCCTCCGTGCCCCTTACCCGCGGTTTGCTCAGGCGGAGCCCCGCACGATCAGGAGCGGGCATTCCGCCACGTGCAGCAGGGCGGTGCTGGTGGAACCAAGCAGCATGCTGGCGAAGCCACCGCGACCGCGGCTACCGACGACCAGCAGCTGAGCTGTTTCGGTGTAGGACAGAAGGTTGCGCACCGGCCGGTCTTCGACGACGACTTTGCTGACCTGGACGTCGGGGTACTGCTCCTGCCAGCCGGCGAGTGCCTCGGCCATCACGGCGCCTTCCGCCGCCTCGATGGACGCCCATGGCAGACCCTGGTTGTGGGCCGTGAGCGTGGACAAGGTGACGTCACTCCAGGCGTGCACGGCGATGAGGTCCGCACCGCGCAGCGACGCCTCGGCAAACGCCGCGGCCACCGCCGGCTCACTGTTCGCGGACCCGTCGACTCCCACCACCACCGGGCCCTGGGCGGCGGGGTCAGCCGGACGCGGCCACTCGCGGACCACGACCACCGGGGCGTGTGCATGGTGGGCGAGTGCGGAGGTCACCGAGCCCAGCAGGCCGCCGGTGAACTCGCCGAGCCCCCGTGAACCGAGCACCACCATCCGCGCACCCTTGGACCGGTCGATCAGGCTGCTGACAGCGAGGCTGCTGGAGAGCTCGGTGCGCACACTCACGTCGCCGCCGCCGGCTTGTTGCGCTAATGCGGCCGCCTCCGCGAGCCGCCGTTCGCCCTCGGCTTCTTGCTCGTCGATGTACCCCTGCGGCATACCGATGGCGCCGCTGGTTATGGGGCTCGTCAACGCGGAGACCAACAACAGAGATGCGTTGTGCCGGGCAGCCGTCTCCGCGGCCCAACGCAGCGCGCTGGTCGAGGACGGCGAGCCGTCGACACCGACCACGATCGGCGGATTAACCTTCATTGGGTTTGCCTCCTCGAGGCTGCGGTTGGTTCACCCGACCCTGCTGGCCAGGTCCAGTTGGTTATCTCGGGGTCGTCCTCACCGTATTCGCGGTGTCGGCGCGGGCGGCGAGGCGGGCGTCGGACATCTGTTGGCGCAGCACGGCCGGGCGGCTGCCCAGCGAGGGGACGCGGTCGATGACGCCGATGACGAGGCGGAAGCGGTCCAGGTCGTTGAGCATGACCATGTCGAACGGCGTGGGTGGTGCCTTCCTCCGACCGACAAGTAGTTCGCCGCCCGCCAATACGCATCGATCAGCTCCAGGTGCTGCCGACTGCAGGTCCTGCTCGGTGTCGTGTCGGTGTCGGTCATGGGTTGCTCCTTGGAAGTCTGATGGGCAAAGGCGGCTCGGTCAAGAAGCGGGTGCAGGGGCCGGTGGCATCTGGGCTGCCCATAGGTCGGGGCCGAACACCTCGTACCGAATTTGTACCGCCGGCACCCCCGTGCCAGCAACGTTGATCGCACCTGGCGCATGAACGGCAACGGCCCGCAGGTGAACACCTGCACGTCCTCGGGCAGCGGCACGGTGGAAAGTCCATGCGGCCTGGACGTGAGTCGCGGTCCCCAGCCTCGACGGTCTCGTACCAGGTGTAGGCAGTGAAGTCGTCGATCTGTCGCCCGACGTGCAGGACCGCGTTGCGTAGGGCGTGGTCCTGGGCGGTCCGGTCGGCGTGCGCGACGATGACGGGGCGCTCCGGCTGAGTGCGAGCTATGTGCTCCACGATCGGCAGGACGGTGGTGATTCCTGCGCCGGCGCTGGCGAGCAGAATCGGGGCACTGGAGGACTGATCGAAGAAGTCACCGGCTGGGGCGCTGATGTCGAGCAGGTCGCCGGGCACTATGTGGTCGTGCAGGAACGAGGACACCTGACCGTCCGGGGCTCCCAGAGAGACGACGCCGTGGGTCTCCTCGATGCGCCGGATGACCCGGTAGGGGCGCACCGGGTGTGTCGGGTCGACGTCCGCCTGCTGGTAGAGGCGCGCTTCCTCGGCGATGAGCTGGGTGGCGAACAACCAGTAGACCTCGCCCCAGGCGTCGGCGACCTCGGGTGTGACGGCGTCGCCGAGCACCTCCGCGACCGCGGCGAGGAGGTGGTGGCCCACGATGGTGTACTGCTCCGGAGGAATCCCGAGGGAGATGTGCTTGTAGGCGATCCGTTGCATCACGTGGTGGTGGTAACCGTCGAGATGGACCACGCGACCTCGGATGACGTGTCTGCGGGGTGCGGCTTGCCAGTCGGCCAATCGGCCAGGTGGTAGGTGACAGGGTTGACCTCGTATCCGGCGGAGCGCACAGCGGCTAACAGTCCTGGCAGCTCAACAACGAGGTTCAGCGAATGCGGCCACCACGTGCCGTCGACGTGGGAGCCCGCGGCCATGGTTCCTTCAAGGACCTGGTCCTCGGGTCCGTCAGCAGTCACTGCGTCCACCACGCCACCTGCACGGTCGTCGTCGTACGGCCGAATGACGGGAACAACGAGAGCGGAGAGTTGACCTGATGAGCACAGAACGGACATTTGTGATCGTAGGCGCCAGCTTGGCTGGTGCGAAAACCGCCGAGGCGTTGCGGAAAGAGGGCTTCGACGGTCGCATTGTGTTGCTCGGCGACGAGGCGGAGCGTCCCTACGAGCGGCCGCCGCTGTCGAAGGACTACCTAATGGGGCGGTCGGAGAAGGACAAGATCTATGTTCACCCGGAAGGGTGGTACAGCGAGTACCAGGTCGACCTGCGCCTGCACACCCGCGTGACCGCGGTCGACGCGGCGCGACACGAAGTGAGCACCAATCGAGGCGAACCAGTCGGTTACGACAAGCTGCTGCTGGCGACGGGATCGTCACCGCGCCGCTTGACCCTACGGGGCGCGGACCGTCACGGCGTGTTCTACCTGCGGGGGGTCGAGGACTGTGAGGCGCTCAAATCTGCGCTGCAGACCGCGACCCGGTTAGCCGTCATCGGCGCCGGCTGGATCGGACTCGAGGTTGCCGCCGCGGCGAGGACACTCGGCGTCGAGGTGACTGTCCTGGAGCGGGGCGAGCTCCCGCTACTGCGCGTACTCGGTCGCGAGCTGGCCCAGGTCTACGCCGACGTGCACCACGCGCACGGTGTGGACCTGCGTTTCGGTGTGCAGGTCGCCGAGATCACCGATGACGGCCAGCGCACCACGGGTGTTCTGCTCGCCGATGGCACCCAGATCGATGCCGAGCTGGTGGTGATCGGTGTGGGCATCACCCCCAACACCGAGCTGGCCGAGGCTGCGGGCCTCACCGTCCACAACGGCATCCAGGTCGACGAACATTTGTGTTCGTCGGATCCGGACATCTACGCCGCCGGCGATGTGGCCAACGCCTTCCACCCCTCGTTGCACAAGCACATCAGGGAGGAGCATTGGGCCAGCGCGCTCAACCAACCGGCGACCGCCGCGCAGTCGATGCTCGGCCACGACGCCGTCTATGACCGGGTACCCTATTTCTACAGCGACCAGTACGACCTGGGGATGGAGTACTCCGGGTACGTCGAGCCCGGTGACTACGACGAGGTGGTCTTCCGCGGTGATGTGGGCAAGCGGGAGTTCGTCGCCTTCTGGGTGAAGGACCGCATTGTGCTCGCCGGGATGAACGTCAACATCTGGGATCTCACCAGCGCGATCCAGACCCTCGTCTCCGCGCATCGGGAGGTGGACACGGCGAAGCTGGCTGACATCGAGGTGCCCCTGACCGAGGTCTACCAGCAGGCGCAAGCCCCGGAGTAAGTTGGTAAAGGCGTCGTCATGATCGAGGAGGAACCCTGTGGCGGACAAACACACGGTGCAAGTGCGGCGCGTCTACGACGAACCCGCACGCGGGGACGGCACCCGGGTGCTGGTGGACCGGATCTGGCCACGGGGGATGACCAAGGAGAAGGCCGCGCTGGACGAGTGGTGCAAGCACATCGCCCCGTCCACCGAGTTGCGCAAGTGGTACAGCCACGACCCCGAGCGCTTCACGGAATTCACCCGCCGCTACCACGACGAGCTGACCGACCCGGAGCGCGCCGAAGCCCTGGCGCACCTGCGGCAACTGGTGACCGACCGGACGCTCACGTTGCTGACGGCGAGTAAGGCCGCCGACATCAGTGAGGCCACCGTGCTCGCCGAGCTGCTGCGTTAGCGCAGGTGCACGATCCGAGGCCGCGTGAGCATCAGTTACAGCAGCACCGGGTCGACGCGGTGGCGGAGTTGTTCGCCGTCGAGGTAGCGGCGCAGGTTGTCGATGAACAGGTCCACGATCCGGTGGTTTTCCCGCCACGACAGGGCGGCGGTGTGCGGGCTGACCAGCACGTTGCGCAGACCCCACAGCGCATTCTCCGGCGGAAGGGGTTCGGTGGCGAAGACATCGAGAGCGGCCCCGGCCAACCGTCCCTCCTCCAGTGCCTGGATGAGAGCCGGCTCGTCGACCACGCCACCACGCCCCACGTTGACCAGGATGGCGTCGGTACGCATGCGGCTGATCGCGGCGGCATCGATCAAACCCCGGGTTTGCGCGCTCAGCGGCAAGGTGAGCACCACGCCGTGGGCCACGGGCAGCAGGTCGCCTAGAAACCGCGCGGGCCGGATCTCATCGACGTAGGGGCAGTCGGTGTGACCGGTCGTGTTGACGGCGATCACCCGCATCCCGAAGGCCCTGGCCAGCCGGGCGACCTCCACCCCGATTGACCCGAGTCCGATGACGAGCACAGTGCGGTCCCGGAGTTCGGCCATCGGGTAGTGGTCCCAGTGCCGGGTTTGGGTGTCGGCAAGCAAACGGGGCAGCCCCTTGGTGAAGGCCAGCAAGCCGAACATGGCGAACTCGGCGAGCGGCCCGGTGTGCACGCCGCCGGCGCGGGTCACCATCACCCGGTTGAGTTCGGCGCCGGTCAAGCCGGCGGCGCGGACCTGTTCACCGGCACCACCGGCAGTCGCTTGCACCCACCGCAGCCGCGAGCCGGCCCGGACGGCGTCGGCCAGCCCTTCCGGGGAGTCGCCGGGGAGCCCGAACAGCACCTCGGCGCTGGTGAGCATCGCCATCCAGTGGCCTTCGTCTCCGGGGGAGCGCCGGAACGAACCGATGCCGCGGTGGTCGCCCGGAAAGCGCGGCGGTGGTAGCAGGTCGGGTTGATAGAGGACCTCGAGCCGGTCGTCGACCGCCTCGATGCGCGCCACCAACTCGGCCTCGATAGGCGTCGCCATAGCCACGACAACTCGACCAGTGCTCGTGGTGTCCGTGGTCATGGGTACTACTCCAATCGTGGGTTCCACTCGTTGGCCAGAAAGATCGGGCGGGTCCACGTCAGAGTGTGCATCCTCCGTTGCGCATGTTGCTCGCCAGGTTGGCTATCGTCGGCAGCGGGGCGAAGAGGTAGGTGACTGACGGTGTTGGGACTGCCCGACGGAGTGCGTGCGTGCTTGTTCGATCTTGATGGGGTCCTGACGCAGACGGCGAAGGTGCACGCCGCCGCGTGGAAAGAAGCATTCGACGGCTACCTGCGGCAACGAGCCGAGCGGACCGGTGACGACTTCGTTCCTTTCGATGCCATCGCCGACTATGACAGCTTTGTCGACGGCAAGCCGCGGGCGGACGGGACGCGGTCGTTCCTGCAGTCGCGACAGATCGACCTGCCCGAGGGCGACGCCGACGATCCGCCAGATGCCGAGACGGTGCAGGGGGTGGGCAACCGCAAGAACGACATCCTGCTGCGCCGGATCCGGGCCGACGGCGTCCAAGCCTACGACGGCTCGGTGGCCTACGTGCGTGCCGCGCGCGACGCCGGGCTCGGTCGGGCCGTGGTGTCCTCCAGCACCAACTGTGCCGACGTTCTGGTCGCCGCCGGCCTCGCGGACCTGTTCGAGCAGCGCATCGATGGCGTGGTCGCCGAGCAGCGGCAGTTGCGCGGCAAACCGGCGCCGGACACCTTCCTGGCCGGGGCGCGGGCGTTGGGTGTGCAGCCAGGGGAGGCGGCGGTGTTCGAGGATGCCCTCGCTGGGGTCGAGGCCGGGCGGGCCGGCGGGTTTGGCTTCGTGATCGGTGTCGACCGCGTGGGCCAGGCGGAGGCGCTACGGGAGCACGGCGCGGACCTTGTCGTGACCGACCTGGCCGAACTGCTGGACCCGTCATGATCGACCATCCCGACTTCACGGTAGAGCCGTGGTGCCTACGGGCGACCAACCTCGACCTCGATGTGCTGGCTCAGACCGAGTCGGTGTTCGCGTTGTCCAACGGGCAGATCGGGTGGCGGGCGAACCTCGATGAGGGGGAACCGCACGGGCTGCCGGGCTCCTACCTCAACGGCGTATTCGAGGAGCGCCCGCTGCCCTACGCGGAGGCCGGCTACGGGTACCCGGAGTCGGGGCAGACCGTCATCAATGTGACCAACGGGAAGCTGATCCGGCTGTTGGTCGACGACGAGCCGTTCGACATCCGCTACGGGGAACTGCGCGCGCATGAGCGGCTGCTCGACTTCCGGGCGGGGGTGTTGCACCGCACCGCCGAGTGGGCCTCGCCGGCGGGACGGACCGTTCGCCTCTCCTCGACCAGAGTGGTGTCCTTCGTGCAGCGGTCGGTGGCCGCCATCTGCTACGAGGTGGCGGCCCTAGATGGGCCGGTGCGGATTGTCGTGCAGTCAGAGCTGGTGGCCAACGAGCAGCTGCCACCGGCCGGCGGAGACCCGCGGGTGGCCGCGGTGCTGGAGGCGCCGTTGCGGCCCGAAGCACACGAGTGCCACGACGCGCGGGTGGAGCTGATGCACTGCACCGAGCACAGCCGGCTGCGAGTGGGTGCGGCGATGGACCACATCGTGGCGGGGCCGCCTGGTGTGCAGGTGGTGGCCGAGGCCTACCCAGACCTGGGACGGGTGACGTTCACCGCTGAGTTGCAGCCGGGGCAACGCCTACGGGTGGTCAAGTTCGTGTCCTACGGCTGGTCCGGGGTGCGGTCACTGTCCGGGGTGCGGGACCAGGTCGGTGCCGCGTTGACCGCGGCGCGGCAGACCGGCTGGGACGGGCTGCTTGCGGAACAGCGTTCATTCCTGGACGACTTCTGGGCTCACGCCGACGTCGAGCTCGACGGCGACCCGGAGCTACAGCAGGCGGTGCGCTTCGCGCTGTTCCACGTTCTGCAAGCAGGGGCGCGGGCCGAGGGAAGGTCAATCCCGGCGAAGGGACTGACCGGGCCCGGCTACAACGGACACGCCTTCTGGGACACCGAGACCTTCGTGCTGCCCGTGCTCACCTACACGGCGCCGGCCGCCGCGGCGGATGCGCTGCGGTGGCGCCATGCCACCCTGCCGATGGCCCTGGAACGCGCACGCCAGCTCGGCTTGGCGGGGGCGGCCTTTCCGTGGCGCACGATCCGCGGCGAGGAATGTTCGAGCTACTGGCCCGCCGGCACCGCCGCCTTCCACGTCAGCGCCGACATCGCCGACGCCGTGCTCCGCTACGTCCGGGCCACCGCCGACATCGACTTCGAACGAACCATCGGGATGGAGTTGCTGGTGCAGACCGCCCGACTGTGGCGCTCGCTCGGCCACCACGACGGGCGGGGTCGATTCTGTATCGACGGGGTCACCGGCCCCGACGAGTACAGCGCCATCGCCGACAACAACGTCTACACCAACCTCATGGCGCAGCAGAACCTGCACGCCGCGGCCGACGTTGCCGGACGCCATCCCGAGTGTGCCCGGCGGCTCGATGTCGACGAGCAGGAGATTGCGGCGTGGCGCGCCGCGGCCGAAGCGATGTTCGTGCCCTACGACGATGGACTCGGCGTACACCCCCAGTCCGAGGGTTTCACCGGACATCAGGAGTGGGACTTCGCCAACACCGCCGGTGCGAACTACCCATTGCTGCTGCACTTTCCGTACTTCGACCTCTACCGCAAGCAGGTGGTCAAGCAGGCCGATCTGGTGCTCGCGATGCAGCTACGCGGGGACGCGTTCACCGACGAGGAGAAGGCCCGCAACTTCGCCTACTACGAGCGGCTCACCGTGCGCGACTCCTCCCTGTCGGCCTGCACCCAAGCCGTCATCGCCGCCGAGGTCGGACACCTCGACCTCGCCTACGACTACCTCGGCGAAGCCACACTCATGGACCTCGACGACCTCGAACACAACACCCGCGACGGCCTGCACATCGCCTCGCTGGCGGGGGCCTGGACCGCTCTGGTCGTCGGGTTCGGTGGCATGCGTGATGCGGACGGGACCCTCAACTTCGGGCCGCGGCTGCCGCCCGACATCACCCGGCTCGCGTTCACCATCGCGGTGCAGCAACGGTGGCTGCGGGTCGAGGTGACACACACTGCCGCCACCTACTTCCTTGCCGAAGGGGAGCCGTTGGACATCTCTCACCATGGCAAGCTGCTCACAGTCCGGGTGGGGGAGCCGGTGATCAGTCCGGTCGTGCCAGCCCCCACGCTCGCGCGACCCGTGCAGCCCCCGGGACGCGCACCAGCCCGTCGCCGGCCACAGTAGAGCGATGATGGTCGCGACAGTCGACGACTCCTGGGCTATGTGGCGGGTACCCAATGAGTTGCGCCTGTCTGTTGATACATTCCATTGGTCAGGCCTCGACCAGGCGGCGGGCGGCATCGACGATGTGGCGAGCGGAGATGCCGGCCGCGTCGAGAAGTTCCGCCGGGGTGCCCGAGGTGGGCAGCCCCGGCACGGCAAGGTGCGCGAGTTGTAGCGCCGGCACCGATGCGGTGGCCAGGGCCTGCAGTACGGCGCTGCCGATCCCTCCCTCGGGGTAGTGGTCCTCGACCACGATCATGCGTCCGTCGGTCACCCGGCAGGCCTGCACCAGGGTGTCGCGGTCGATGGGCTTGACCGAGTAGGCGTCGATGACCCGCACCGCAATACCCGAGCCCGCGAGCTCGTCGGCGGCGGCCAGGCACTCGTGCAGCGTCACGCCCGCCCCGATCAAGGTCACTTGGTCGTGGGCCCCGGCCCGGTGGACCTTGGATCCCCCGACCGGGAACGCCTCATCGGGTGGGTAGATGACCGGATAGGCGCCTCGGGTGGTGCGCAGGTAGACGATGCCGGCGGTGTCGGCCATCTCGGCGACGAGCGCAGCGGTGGCAGGGGCGTCGGCGGGGTACAACACGATCGAGGTGTGCACCGCCCGCAGAGCGGCCAAATCCTCCAAGGCCATCTGCGACGGCCCGTCCGCGCCGATCTCGACGCCGCAGTGCGACCCCACCAGGCGGATGTTCACCTCGGAGATCCCGGCCATCCGGATGAAGTCGTAGGCCCGGGATAAGAACGCGGCGAACGTGGTGGCAAACGCCACGTAGCCACGGACCGACAGCCCGACGGCCGCGGCCACCAGCTGCTGCTCCGCGATGAAGATCTCGAAATACCGCTCGGGGCTCACCTTCTGGAACTCAGCGGCGCCGGTCGAGTTGCCGACCTCCCCGTCCAGGACGACCACCTCGGGACGGACGGCCAGGGCGGCGACCGCAGCCCCGTAGGCGACCCGCGTCGCGACCTTCTCACCCGTCTCCCAGGTGGGCAGCGTCACCGTGGCACTGGGCTCGGGCGCAATGGCTGAGGTCCCCGGCTCCGGGTTGGCCGTGGCGATCTTGAGGTCGCTACGCCCGCCCAGGGCGGCGATGGCCCGGTCGGCCATGTCGGGGGGCAGCGCCTTGCCGTGCCAACCGTTCTGGTCCTCGATCTCGGGCACGCCCTTACCCTTGATGGTGCGGGCCAGCACCACCGTGGGTTGATCCCCGCCGGCGCGGGCCTCGCTGAGCGCTTGGTCGATGGCCACCGGGTCGTGGCCGTCGATGACCAGCGGGCGGGCACCAAAGGCGCTCACCCGGGCGGCGTAGCGGTCCAGGTCCCACTCCAGCTCCGTCGGACCGCGCTGGCCCAGGCGGTTGACGTCGACGATGGCGGTGAGGTTGCCGAGCTCGTAGTAACTGGCCTTGTCCAGCGCCTCCCACATCGAACCTTCCGCGGTCTCGCTGTCTCCGCACAGCACCCACACGTGATACGGCAGCCTGTCCAAATACCTTCCCGCGATGCAGACGCCGACCGCGTCGGGCAGACCCTGGCCCAGCGAGCCTGTCGCCACGTCCACCCAGGGCAGACCGGGGGTCGGGTGTCCTTCCAGGCGGGCACCGAGCTGACGGTAGGTGTCGATCAGCTCCTCCTCGCTCACCACGCCCACGGCCCGAAACATCGAGTACAGCAGCGGTGAGGCGTGGCCCTTGGAGAAGATCAGATGATCGTTGGCGGCCAGGTGGGGCTGATCCCAGTCATAGTGCAGGTGCCCGACCAGCAATGCGGCCATCAGGTCGGCCGCCGACAACGACGACGTGGGGTGTCCCGAGCCAGCCTGAGTGCTGCACCGGACGGAGTCCACCCGCAGCTGAGCGGCCAGGCGGCGCACCAGAATGAGTTGCTCCTCGGTCATCGCCGTGCTCCCGCCTGTACGCCACTGTGCACGATCACGAACATCTGCTGTGCTGTCACCATGTCGAGTCCTTCAATTGTTGGCTGCCGGGGATGATGCCGTCCTGGTTGCTCCGAAAGCGGAGATCACCGATTCGCCCTGCATGCAGCGGCAGCTCCTGGGCCCGTATGCGTACGGCGAACCGGGCGCGGCTGGCTGTGGTGTCAGCGCCCATGACGTTGCCACGCTGATCACACGACCACTATTCGCCGCTTGTACCAGCTGCGCCCGCGTTGTCGGCAATCAGAGGTCCCGTCCCTTCACAATAGCGAACGCCAAGGCGCGGATGATGTCGGAGGTCAACGTGACGCCATGGGGTTCCAACTTGTTCCGGAGCCGTTCTTCGACCTCGGGGATTCCCCGTGGCGTGCCCTGGCGGACCTCGTGATAAGCGGTCTGCACGGCGCGGGCAAAGGCGTCAGAGTCCAGGGCTTCATCAGTCATCGTCTCTTCCCTACTCTCAGATGGACTGGCGGTAGCCGAAGAACTCGTGGTCCTCGTTGTAACCGCCGTAGCCACCACCCACTTCGGAAAAGTGTTCGACGAATTCGATGCCTTTGATCCACTTGACCAACTTGAATCCGAGCTGAAGCTCGTTACGCAGCCGCAGTGGAGCGCCGTGACCGAAGGACAGCGGCGCACCGTTCATGTCGTAGGCCAGCATCGTCAGGTGGTGGCTCATCTGCTCGATGGGGTGGGCGTCGTAGTAGATACCCTTGTCCGGGCCGTCACCGAGGGAGTAGAACACGACCCATTTCGCCTCGGGCCGCGGACGGACCACGTCCATCAGGGTCTGCATCGACACCCCGCCCCACTTGGCGATGCCCGACCAGCCTTGGATGCAGAAGTGCTGGGTGATCTGCTCCTGGTGAGTCAACGCCCGCAGCTGTACCAGGTCAAGGTTGACGGGGTTATCGACCAGGCCGTTGATCCGCAGCCGGTAGTCGGCGAAGTTGCCATCGAACAGTGCCGTGTACTCCGGGGAGTCGGGGTACTGCCCGTTGTGCCAGAAGTACGGGGAGATGTCTTTCTCGGTGTACTGGCCGGGCTTGGCGTCGGTGTGCTCGAACAGGCGTTGCACTGGCCCGATTAGCGCGTAGCCGACCCGTTGCACGACGCGCGGGTGGCGCAGGGTGAACGGGGTGGCCGCAACCCAGCCGACGACGACTACGACCATGGCGGCCGCGAACACCCCGAAGCCCACCCAGTCGCCGGAGTCGCGCGCGGCAAAGATGTGGTTGAGGTTGCGCAACATGCCCGTGGTGAACACCAGGGCAACGTGGATCACGATGAACACCAGGAAGTAGCAGAGCACGAGAAAATGCAGTGAGCGGGCTAGCTGGATGCTGAACACCTTGCTGATCGGCTTGAACCGGGTCGACAACGCCGGTGACATGCCCAGGCCCGTGATGAGGGCCAGGGGCGCGGCGACGAAGACGGTGAGGAAGTAGGCGATCAGCTGCAGCCCGTTGTAGGCCACCCACCCGTTCTCGGTTGGCCAGTTCAGCGACAGGTACTGGATGAGCACCGAGGCGGCGTTGGGGAACACCTGCCAGCTGGTAGGTACCACGTGGCGCCATTGTCCGGTGGCGAACAGCAACACGTAGAACACCAGGCCGTTAAGCAACCACAGGGTGTCGATTCCCAGATGCCACCAGCGGGCCAGCCCGATGGTGTGCCGAATCCCGGGCAGCCCCACATTTCCCGGCAGGCTGATGGAGTCTTTCTTCGCCGTCCACAGCGGGTCCTTGGGGACCGGCTTCTGGATGCGGAACCAGTCTCTCCCCGGCGTGGAGTGCCTGGTCCAGTACAGCCGCGGGTGATCACTGAGGATCTGCACCCCCGAGCGGATGATGAAGATCATCAAGAACAGGTTGAAGAAGTGCGCCCACCCCACCCACGCCGGGAAGCCGGCGTTCGCCACGGCACTTGCCGAGGCGGTGGTGCCCGGGTGGTCGGTGATGAACTGCTGCACGGACGGGGTGTTCCGCAGACCCTTCGCCGCTGCCACCGCCACCAGCAAGACACCGACCCCGATCGGCAGTAGCCAGAGCAGGTTGAACCACTTGCTGCGACCGACCCGCACCCGCGGCGCGATCCCGGACGCCTGCGGTACTGAGCCCGCCCACGTGGTGGGATCAACGACATCTTCGCCGATTGTCAGCTGCGCCCGGAAGCTCCGCACCGCCGCGGGAGAAACATTCGACGGGGCCGCCGCAGGCAGGTCAGTCGTGGCAAGCCGTCGATGCCTGCTGTCGCTGTCAGCGTGGTCCCCGCCGACCGGATTCGGTTGCTCCACGCCTGCTCCCGTCCGTTCGTTCGGTCAGGCGTTCAGGCCCGCACGGCGTTCGACGTCGTCGTCATTGCGTCGGGTGGATGTCAGCGTGAACGCTAACACTCGCCGACCGTGGTATCGGCTTGCTGTCTCGCCCAACCGAGTCGACGGGGTATACCGTGCGGCAAGTGACGATTGCCCGTCCTTTGACCCCGGCTCAGCGCCGTTCGTCGGCTCTTCGGTCGACCGTGGTGCTCAAGGTGGCGATGGCGATCTCCGGTCTGATCATGGTGCTGTTCCTGCTCGGACACATGTTCGGCAACCTCAAGGTCTTCGCCGGACGGACGGCCTTCGACGATTACTCGCACTACCTACGCACGGTGGGCGAGCCGTTCCTGCCCTACGCCGGCGCGTTGTGGATCGTCCGGGTGGTGCTGGCAGTGAGTGTGGTGATACATATTTTTGCTGCCGTGACGTTGTGGCGCCGCGCCCGGCAGGCGACGGCGGGCCGTGGTGGCTGGCGTTATGAGAGCACCAAATCCCGGGGCGGGGTCCAGCGCACCTACGCGTCGTTCACCATGCGGTGGGGCGGGGTGACCGTGGCACTGTTCATCGTTTATCACCTGCTGCACCTGAGCGCGGACAACGTGATCCATCCCGGTGGGGCATCGGCGAGCCCTTACGATCGGCTGGTCAACGGTTTCCAGATCTGGTGGGTCGTCGCGAGCTACACCGTCGCGTTACTCGCATTGGGGTTGCACCTGCGACACGGATTCTGGAGCGCGTTCGCGAGTTTGGGCGCCGATACCAGCGTGCGGCGCCGTCGCCACCTCAACGGGGTGGCCATCGTGGTCTCGCTGGTGATCACCATCGGGTTCCTGGTTCCGCCGTTCGCGATTCTCCTCGAATGGGCTGGCTGACATGAGCACCGCAGAAACCACGGACTACTACACGGTCGGGGACCCGATCGCGGACGGCAAGACGCCGTCGGGACCGATCGAGGACCGCTGGGACTCCCGCAAGTTCAACGCGAAGCTGGTCAACCCGGCGAACCGCCGCAAGCTGTCGGTCATCATCGTCGGGACCGGTCTGGCCGGTGCCTCGGCGGCGGCCACCCTCGGCGAGGCGGGCTACCAGGTCACCAGCCTTTGCTACCAGGACAGCCCCCGGCGGGCGCATTCCATCGCGGCCCAGGGCGGCATCAACGCGGCGAAGAACTACCGCAACGACGGGGACAGCGTCTACCGCTTGTTCTACGACACCGTTAAGGGCGGCGACTACCGGTCGCGGGAGTCCAACGTCTACCGCCTCGCCCAGGTGAGTGTGGACATCATCGACCAATGCGTCGCCCAGGGCATCCCCTTCGCGCGGGAGTACGGCGGACTGCTGGACAACCGGTCCTTCGGTGGGGTGCAGGTGTCGCGCACTTTCTACGCCCGTGGCCAGACCGGTCAGCAGCTGCTGCTCGGGGCGTACCAGGCGCTGGAGCGCCAGGTCGCGGAGGGCACCGTGACGGTGCACGCGCGCCACGAGATGCTCGACGTCATCGTCGTCGACGGCAAGGCGCGCGGGGTGGTGGTGCGCGACATGGTCACCGGCGCGATCGAGACCCATTTCGCCGACGCCGTCGTGCTGGCCTCCGGGGGATACGGCAACGCCTACTATCTGTCCACCAACGCGATGGGCTGCAACGTCACCGCGACCTGGCGGGCGCACCGCAGGGGCGCGTTGTTCGCGAACCCCTGCTTCACCCAGATCCACCCGACCTGCATCCCGGTCAGCGGCGACTACCAATCCAAGCTGACGCTGATGAGCGAGTCGCTGCGCAACGATGGCCGGATCTGGGTACCGAAGAAGGGCGGCGACGACCGCAACCCCCGCAACATTCCCACCGAAGACCGCGACTACTACCTGGAGCGGATCTATCCCTCCTACGGCAACCTCGTCCCCCGCGACGTCGCCTCCCGCGCGGCCAAGAATATCTGCGACGACGGCCGCGGGGTCGGTCCCGGTGGGCTGGGGGTCTACCTGGACCTGGCCGACGCGATCGAGCGGCTGGGCCGCCCCGCCATCGAGGACAGGTACGGCAACCTGTTCGACATGTACCAGCAGATCACCAACGAGAACCCGTGGGAGGTACCCATGCGGATCTATCCTGCGGTGCACTACACGATGGGCGGATTGTGGGTCGACTACGACCTGCAGTCCACGATCCCTGGCCTGTTTGTCATTGGTGAGGCCAACTACTCCGATCACGGGGCCAACCGGCTCGGCGCCAGCGCGTTGATGCAGGGACTTGCCGACGGCTACTTCGTGCTGCCCGGCACCATCAACGAGTACCTGGCCGCGGGGCCGTTCGAGGACATCGACGAGTCTCACCCGGCCGCGCAGGAAGCAGCCAACGCGGTGCACCAGCGGATCGACACCCTGCTTTCGATCAACGGCAACCGCACGGTCGACTCCTTCCACAAGGAGCTCGGCTCCATCCTCTGGGATCACTGCGGCATGGAACGCACCAAGGACGGCCTGGCCAAGGCACTCCAGATGGTGCGTGAGCTGAAAGTCGAGTTCTGGCGCGACGCCAAGGTCAGCGGGGGGAACGAGGAGCTGAACCAGGCCCTGGAGCGCGCGGGACGGGTCGCCGACTTCTTCGAGCTGGCCGAGGTGATGTGCATCGACGCGTGGCACCGGGACGAGTCCTGCGGGTGCCATTTCCGGGCGGAAAGCCAGACCCCCGACGGGGAGGCACTGCGCGACGACGACGACTTCGCCTACGTCGCCGCCTGGGAGTTCACCGGAGCGGACCAGCCCCCGGTGCTGCACAAGGAAAACCTGACGTACGACTTCATCGAGCTGAAGCAGCGGAGCTACACGTGAACATCACTGTGCGGGTGTGGCGGCAAAAAGCTGAGGACACCAAGGGCGGCATGGTCACCTACGGCGTCGAGGACGTCTCGCCGGACATGTCGTTCCTGGAGATGCTCGACACGCTGAACGAGCGGCTCACCCTGGCCGGCGACAACCCGATCGCCTTCGACAGCGACTGCCGGGAGGGCATCTGCGGCACGTGCGGGCTGGTCATCAACGGTGTTGCGCACGGGTCGCTGCCCCTGGTCACCACCTGTCAGCTGCACATGCGCAGCTTCGACGACGGCGACGTGATCGACATCGAGCCGTGGCGCGCGGAGCCGTTCACCGTCATCAAAGACCTCATCGTCGACCGCGGGTCCTTCGACCGGATCATCGCGGCCGGCGGCTACATCAGCGCACCAACCGGTGCCGCCCCCGACGCGCACGCCGTCCCCGTAACGAAGGCAGATGCCGACAACGCCTTCGACGCGGCGACCTGCATCGGCTGCGGAGCTTGTGTAGCGGCCTGCCCCAACGGCTCGGCGGCACTGTTCCTCGGCGCGAAGATCGCCCACCTGGGTGACCTGCCCCAAGGCCAACCCGAGCGGGACAGGCGCGCCATCGGCATGATCGGCCAGCACGACGCCGAAGGATTCGGCGGCTGCACCCAGATCGGTGAATGCACCGCAGTGTGCCCCAAGGGCATCCAGCTCGACGTCATCTCCCGCTATCACCGCGATGTGCTCACCGCACTCCGCCACGGCGACGCATGACGTCGACACCGCACTCAGAACTACGCCGCGTTGTCGTTGCGCGCGGGGCGCCAGCAGCCCGATACTTCTAAGTGATCGCGACCAGCTGAAATACCTCCGCAAGCCGGCCATCAGGCAACCCTTGTTGCGCTGCCGCTGCGCTGGCGAAACCGCGCAGCATGGCGGCCAGATCGCTGTGGTGCGCCGTCTGGCTGCGATGCGCCCGCAACGCGGCGACCTTGCGATCGAAAGTTGCCGTGATGTCCACCGGATGTTTGTTGTGCGGACCGCCCATGATCCACAGCTGGTGCGCCGACCAGGCCGACAAGCCTTCGTCGGCGAGCAGTTCGGGGTGCGCGTACGGGTTGCGGGCATCGGGGTACACGGCGGCGAAGGCGGCCTCGCCCGCTGCCCGGTGGTCGGGGTGCGACGCACCCACCCTGCTCCAGTCGAACTCCGGTGACTGGATCAGCACCCGCTGGGGACGGACCCGCCTGATGGCCCGGCTGAACCCCCTGCGCAGCTCCATCGTGGGGTACAGCGCGCCATCGGCAAACCCGAGGAACTCCACATCGCGCACGCCGAGCACCGCGGCAGCGGCCCGTTGCTCAGCCTCGCGCAACGGGGCCATCTCCTCGCGCGGAGTGTCGTCGAAGCCCCCGGCATCACCCGAGGTGGCCAGGCAGTAGCTGACCTGGATTCCGCTGTCCGTCCAGCTGGCGATGGTCCCGGCCGCACCGAAGTCGATGTCATCGGGATGGGCCGCCAGCACGAGGATCCGCTCGACCCCGACCTCGGCGTCCGCCATCAGTTCTGCAGCATTTGGCGCAGAACGTAGGGCAGGATTCCGCCGTGCTGGAAGTAAGCGGCTTCCGCGGGGGTGTCGATGCGCACGGTCGCGGTCAGCTCGCGCACCTGTCCGTCGGTCTCGACCCGGACGCTGACCTCCTCGGGCAGTGGGTCAGCACCTTCGAGGCCGAGCACCGAGTAGGTCTCCGCACCGGTGAGCCCGAGCTGTTCGGCGGTCTGGCCAGGCTGAAACTGCAGCGGCAGCACTCCCATGCCGATGAGGTTCGAGCGGTGGATCCGTTCGAAGGAGCTGGCCAGCACGGCCTTGACCCCGAGCAGCATCGTGCCCTTGGCCGCCCAGTCGCGGGAGGACCCGGAGCCGTAGTCGGCGCCGGCCAGGACCATCAGCGGCACGTCATTGTCGGCGTAGGCCATCGCCGCGTCGAAGATGCTCTGCTGCGTACCGTCGGGTAGGTAGCAGGTGAAGCCGCCCTCTACGCCGGGGACGAGCTGGTTGCGCAGCCGGACGTTGGCGAAGGTCCCGCGGATCATCACGTCGTGGTTGCCGCGGCGCGAGCCGTAGGAGTTGAAGTCACCCGGAGCGACACCGTGCTCGCTGAGGTAGCGGCCGGCGGGGGAGTCGGCCCTGATCGCGCCGGCGGGGGAGATGTGGTCGGTGGTGACGGAATCGCCGAGCAGCGCCAGCACGCGTGCCCCGGTGATGTCCCGGACCGGCTGCGGCTCACGGGGCATATCGTTGAAGTACGGGGGATGGCGCACGTAGGTGGAGGTGTCGCTCCAGTCGAAAGTGCCCGACTCGGGGACCTGCATGCTCTGCCAGTTGGCGTCCCCGGCGAGCACGTCGGCGTAGCCGTCGGTAAACATCTGCGCCTCAACGCACTCATCGACCACGGCCTTGATCTCCGCGGTGGTGGGCCAGATGTCGCGCAGATACACATCCTTGCCCTTCTCGTCCTGACCGAGCGGTTCCTGCAGCAGGTCGGCCTGCGTGGTGCCGGCCAGGGCGTAGGCAATGACTAACGGGGGAGAGGCCAGGAAGTTCATCTTCGTCTCGGCGTGGATGCGGCCCTCGAAGTTCCGGTTGCCCGACAGCACTGAGGCCACGGTCAGATCGTGGTGGGTTACCGCCGCGCTGACCTCGGGGATCAGCGGCCCAGAGTTGCCGATGCAGGTGGTGCATCCGTATCCCACGAGGTCGAACCCGAGCTTCTCCAGGTATGGGGTGAGCCCGGCGCGGTTGTAGTAATCGGTCACGACCCGTGAACCCGGTGCCAGGGAGGTCTTCACCCACGGTTTGCTCCGCAGGCCTCGTTCGACGGCCTTCTTGGCGAGCAGCCCGGCTCCGATCATCACGGTCGGGTTGGAGGTGTTGGTGCACGAGGTGATCGCGGCGATCACGACGTGTCCGTGGTCGACATCGACGCCTGTGCCATCGAGGGTGATCGGGGCGGGCTCGGAAGGCCAGGTGAACGGCTGCTCATATGGGGCGGAGCGCGGTGGTTCGTCGCGCTCGATCCGGCCACTGATCGCGATCGGATCGCTGGCGGGAAACGAGTGGGCCTCGGCGTCGTCGAGACCACCCTGGACCGCGTCGGTGAGGGACTGACCGGCAAGCAACCCGCGCACCGCCCGCTGGGCCACGCTCAGCGGGATCCGGTCCTGCGGTCGCTTTGGGCCCGCGATCGAGGGCTCGACGGTGGTCAGGTCGAGCTCAACGACCTGACTGAACTCCGGCTCATGGTCGGGGTCGTGCCACAGGCCCTGCGTCTTGGCGTAGGCCTTCACCAAGGCGATCTGGTGGGTGGAGCGACCGGTCAGTCGCAGGTAGCTCAACGTCTCGTCATCGACTGGGAAGATGGCGGCCGTCGAGCCGTACTCCGGGCTCATGTTGCCCAAGGTGGCCCGGGTGGCCAGCGGGACGTTGGCCACGCCGGGGCCGAAGAAGTCCACGAACTTGCCGACGACCCTGGTGCGGCGCAGCAGCTCGGCCACGGTGAGCACCAAGTCTGTGGCGGTAGTGCCCTCGAGAAGCTCGCCGGTGAGCTTGAGCCCGACCACCTGCGGAATCAGCATGCTCATCGGCTGACCGAGCATGGCCGCCTCGGCCTCGATGCCCCCCACACCCCAGCCCAGCACGCCGAGTCCGTTGACCATCGGGGTGTGCGAATCCGTCCCGACCAGGGTGTCCGGGTAGGCCATCGTGCGCTCAGGGCCGTCCTTGGTGAACACCACCCGGGCCAGGTACTCCAGGTTCACCTGATGGCAGATCCCGGTATCCGGTGGCACCACCTGAAAGCCATCGAAGGCCTGCTGCGCCCACCGCAGCAGCTCGTAGCGCTCATGGTTGCGTTCGAACTCGAGCTCGGCGTTGACGTGGAACGCCTCCGGTCGGCCGAACATGTCGGCGATCACCGAGTGGTCGATGACCAAATCGGTGGGGATCAGCGGATTGATCCGCTGCGGATCGCCGCTCAGTGCGGTCATCGCGTCCCGCATGGCCACCAGGTCCACCACACACGGCACTCCGGTGAAGTCCTGCATCAGCACCCGAGCCGGGGTGAACTGGATCTCCGAGCTGGACTGTGCGTGCGGGTCCCAGGTGGCCAGGGCCTGGATCTGCTCCGCGGTAACCAGGTGACCGTCCTCGTTGCGCAGCAGGTTCTCCAGCAGCACCTTGAGGCTGTAGGGCAGCCGCGACGAACCCTCGACCCGATCGAGCCGGAAGATGTCGTAGGTGTTCTCGTCCACCGTGAACTGATCCAGCGCACCAAAACTGTTACCCGTCATGCTTGCTCCTCGTCGCCGCGGACCCCTCCTCAGAGACTCGGCCCTCTCGTCGCCTCCTGTCAATCTGCGCGGAGCCGACTCCACGCGGCATCGCCGAACAGTGCGCAGGACCTTCGTCACTGGCTCGCGGGGTCGACGTGGCCTAGCGTGATGACCATGACGACGGTCCGAGAGATCATGACGGCACCCGTCGTCGTGGTGCAGGCCGATGACGGCGTCGCCCGAATCGCGGCGACCCTCGATGAACATCGGATCAGCGCCGTCCCGGTCGTCGATGGCGACGGCGGTGTGGTCGGTCTGGTCAGCGAGTACGACCTGCTCGTCACACCTGCTGGCCCCACCGCGCGTGAGGTCATGACAACCGCAGTCGTCAGCGTCACGGCAGACACCGACGTCGAGGACGTACGGCACCTGTTGGTCGATCGACGGATCCACCGGGTGCCCGTGGTGTCCGGCGGCACGCTCGTCGGGATCGTCAGCCGCGCCGACATCGTGGCCCTGCTCATCACCGAATGGGTCTGCCCGGTATGCGGGGAGTCGGCGCGTGGCGAACAACCGCCGGCGTCCTGCCCGAAGTGCCACAGCACCGGGGCGTTTGTCATCCAGGAACAGCCTCCGGGTCCCTGAGCACAGCGAGGAACAGGAGGTCACATGGTTGGCGAGGAAGCAAACGATCCAGATGTGCTGCGCGGCTACTACCGACAGATGGTGCTCATCAGAGAGTTCGAGTTGCGGGCCAGCGAGATGTACACCCGGGCCAAGATCGGCGGCTACTGCCACCTCAACGTCGGTGAGGAGGCCACCGTCGTCGGGTTGATGGATGCGCTGGAGCCACGGGACTACCTGTTCAACACCTATCGCGATCACGGCTACGCGCTCGCCCGCGGCTTGGAGCCCGGACGCATCATGGCCGAGCTGTTCGGCAAGACCGCGGGGGTGTCGGGGGGCTGGGGCGGATCGATGCACCTGTTCGACGTGTCCATCCGACTGATGGGTGGCTACGGCATTGTCGGCGGCCAGATTCCCCCTGCGACCGGCGCCGCGCTGGCTGTGACCTACCGCGACGAGCCGGGTCCGGACGCGGAAGCTGTCATGTGCGTGATGGGCGACGGGGCCACCAACATCGGCGCGTTTCACGAGTCCCTCAACCTCGCGGCGGTGTGGCGGCTGCCCATCGTGTACGTCATCGTCAACAACGGCTTGGGCATGGCCACCACAGTCGAGGCCGCCTCCGGCGAGCCGGAGCTGTACAAGCGGGGTGGCTCCTACCGCATCCCCGGGCAGCGGGTGGACGGCAACGACGTGTTCGCCGTCCGCGACGCCGCGCGTGCTGCGTTGCACGGTGCCCGCGTCGACCGCCAGCCGTACCTGCTGGAAACGATGTGTGAGCGGCTGCGCGGGCACTCGGTGGTCGACCCGGCGCGCTACCGCACACAGGAAGAAGCCGACCGGGTGCGCGCGCTTGATCCGGTCGCAGCGTTTCGGGCGCGCCTGCTCGAGGAGAGTGTTCTGGAGGAGTCCGACGTGGTGCGCATCGGTGCGGAGATCGAGCAGGAGGTCACCGCCGCGGTCGCCTTCGCCGATGCCAGCCCCGCACCGGAGCCGGACCAGCTGTTCGCGCACGCCTACGCGACCGCGGTGCCCAACGCGCCCCGTCAGCTTCCGGGCGAGCGGGTGGTGACGATCCCATGACCGACGCAGAACCGGCGGGGCCGGTGATCACCTATCGCCAGGCCTTGCAGGACACGCTGCGGGCGGAGCTGGTGCGCGACGAGAACGTGTTTCTGATGGGTGAGGAGATCGGCGTGTTTGAAGGGTCCTACAAGATCACCGCGGGTCTGCTCGACGACTTCGGGCCCACCCGGGTGCGCGACACCCCCATCTGCGAGGAGGGCTTCGTCGGCGCCGCCATCGGGGCCGCCATGCTCGGGCTGCGCCCGGTCGTGGAGATCATGACCATCAACTTCAGCCTGTTGGCGCTGGACCAGATCGTCAACCACGCGGCGAAGATGCACACGATGTTCGGCGGTCAGGTGTCGGTACCAATGGTGATCCGCACCCCCGGCGGGGGTGGCCAACAGCTCGCGGCCACGCACTCGCAAAACCTGGAGGTCTGGTACGCCCACGTGCCCGGCCTGAAGGTGGTGGCCCCTGCCACCCCGACGGATGCCAAAGCACTGTTAACCGCGGCCATCCGGGACGACGATCCGGTGATCGTGCTGGAGAACCTGTCGCTGTACAACACCAAGGGTGTGGTTCCCGACGGGGAGCTGGTCGGTGAGATCGGTACCGCGGGGGTGGTCAAGGAGGGTCGTGACATCACCGTCGTCGCGTACTCACGGTCGACGGTGATCGCCCTGCAGTTGGCCCGCCAGCTCGAGGAGCAAGGCATCTCGGTGGAGGTGGTAGACCTGCGCAGCCTGCGCCCGTTGGATCGGGAGACGATCTGCGCCTCGGTCCGCAAGACCACCCGGGCGGTGGTCCTGGAAGACGACTGGCTCAGTTACGGGATCGGCGCCGAGGTCGCCGCCAGCATCGGCGAAGGTGCCTTCGACTACCTCGACGCCCCCGTCCGTCGGGTCGCCGCCGCGGAAGTCCCGCTGCCCTACGCCAAACCGCTCGAGCTGGCCGCCCTGCCGGATGCTGCCGCGCTGCTCACCGTCATCCATCAGGTCCTCGACGACACCCGCTTCACGCGGTAGGAGTCCCGCCATGCCGGAAGTCCAGATGCCGCGCCTGTCCGACACGATGACGGAGGGGATCCTGAGTCGGTGGCTCAAGCAGGAGGGTGAGGAGATCCGCAAGGGCGACATCATTGCGGAGATCGAGACGGACAAGGCGACCATGGAGCTGGAAGCCTACGACGCCGGGCCGCTCACCGCCCTGCTGGTCACCGAGGGCACCACCGTCCCCATCGGTCAGGCCATCGCCGTCATTGGCGAGGGCACTAGTGCGAAGCCGGCGACCCCGACACTGACACCCCCTGCGCCGACCCCTCCTGCGCCGACACCCCCTGCACCGACACCCCCTGGGCACGAACCCGCGACACCAGAAGCTCCCGAACCGGCCACCCCGACCCGACGGGCCAGCCCGCTCGTCCGCAAGATCGCGCACGAGCGTGGCATCGACCTCACAACCGTCACCGGCACGGGACCCGGCGGGCGCATCGTCCGCGCCGACATCGACCCGGCCGTCGGCGGCGTCGGACACACCCCACAGCCACAGGTGCCGGTCGCCATGACACCGGCCGCGCCTCCGATCCAGCCAGACGGCGACGAGTCAGTCCCGCTCACCGCCATCCGCCGGGTCACGGCACGGCGGCTGACCGAGAGCGCCGCCGTACCGCATTTCTATCTGACCAGCGTGGTCGACACCGAGCGGCTACTCACCTTCCGGTCGGAGGTCAACGCAGCATTGGTCGGCGCCGGCGGAAAAGTCAGCGTGACGGACCTCCTGGTGCGGGCCTGTGCGGTGGCCCTGCGCGCCCACCCGCAGGTCAACTCGTCCTGGGGCGGGGACACCATCGTGCGCCACCGGCGGATCCACATCGGTGTCGCCGTCGCCACCGATGCCGGGCTGATCGTTCCCGTGATCCGGGACGCCGACCGCAAGACGGTCCGAGAGATTGCCACCGAGACCCGTTCGCTGGCCGAACGCGCCCACGCCGGGACCCTGGCCCCGCACGAGTTCTCCGGCGGAACCTTCACCATCAGCAACCTCGGCATGTATGCGGTCGACCACTTCACCGCCATCATCAACCCACCCGAAGCCGCGATCCTCGCGGTCGGAGCAGCCACTCCCACTCCCGTCGTGCGGGACGGCGAGGTCGTGGTGCGCTCGATACTCAAGCTGACGCTCACCGTTGACCACCGTGTTGTCGACGGTGCGCCCGCGGCGGCGTTTCTACGCGAGCTCAAGGACATCGTGCAGGAGCCCTTGCGCAGCGTCACCTGACCCAATGTTCGAGATGAGAAGGGCACATTATGGTTGAACGCCGCTTGCCGAACCGCCGCGACCTTGCGCCGCTGCTGAAATTCAAGGCCCCCGAGCTGAACGCGAAGAAGCGCCGCTTGGCGGCTGCGCTCACGATCTACGACCTGCGCGAGATCGCCCAACGTCGCACCCCGAAGGCGGCCTTCGACTACACCGAGGGCGCCGCCGAAGCCGAAATCTCTTTGGCCCGCGCCCGCCAAGCTTTCGAGGACATCCAGTTCACCCCGTCGATCCTGCGCGACGTGGCCACCGTCGACACCAGCCGCACGGTGCTCGGTGGTTCGGTCGCGCAGCCCTTCGGGATCGCCCCCACCGGGTTCACCCGGATGATGCAGACCGAGGGCGAGATCGCGGGCGCCACCGCCGCCGCGGCGGCTGGTATCCCGTTCGCGCTGTCCACGATGGGCACCACCGCAATCGAGGACGTGAAGACGGCGAACCCGGACGGGCGCAACTGGTTTCAGCTGTACATGTGGAAGGACCGCGACCGGTCGATGGCGCTGGTCGACCGTGCAGCCAAGGCCGGCTTCGACACCCTGCTGGTCACGGTGGACGTCCCCGTGGCCGGCGCCCGGCTGCGCGACAAGCGCAACGGCATGTCGATCCCGCCCGCGCTCACCCCTAAGACCGTCCTGAACGCGATCCCACGCCCGGCGTGGTGGATCAACTTCCTCACCACCGAGCCGCTCGCCTTCGCCTCACTGGACCACTGGTCGGGCACGGTGGCCGAGCTGCTCGACACCATGTTCGACCCGACCGTCACCTTCGAGGACCTGGTGTGGATCAAACAGCAGTGGCCGGGCAAGCTCGTCGTCAAGGGCGTGCAGAGCCTGCAGGATGCGCAGCAGCTCGCTGCGATGGGCGTGGACGGCATCATCTTGTCCAACCATGGTGGCCGCCAGCTCGACCGGGCGCCGATCCCGTTCCACCTGCTGCCGGAGGTGGTGCGCGAAGTGGGCGCCGAGACGGAGGTGCTGCTGGACACGGGGATCATGAGCGGCGCGGACATCGTCGCGGCCATCGCCCTCGGTGCCCGCTTCACCCTCATCGGGCGCGCCTACCTCTACGGGTTGATGGCCGGTGGCCGCGAGGGCGTCGACCGGACGATCGAGATCCTCTCCGAGCAGGTCGCCCGCACGATGCGCCTGCTCGGCGTGGCCACCCTCGACGAGCTCAACCCGTCGCACGTCACCCAGCTCGCTCGGCTGGGTCCCGTCCCTCCGGTCGCCGCATCGACTTCGACCCCCGACCGCGGCCTGTCGCGACGCTGAGCCACTGCACCGTGGCGCACCGATTCACCGAGCACGCGGTACCGATGCTCGGACGCTACGCCGGATGTTCCTGTCGAACAATGGGAACGGCAAGGTCGACGACGACTGGTGCATGGTCGGAGGCGCCAGTGCCCTTACGCTCGTTTCGGTCGACGTAGGCGTCGGTCACGGCGTCGGCGAAGGCTGCGTCGGCATACACCAGGTCGATGCGTTGACCGCTGTTCTTGGGAAACGCGAGGGCGCGGTAGTCCCAGTAGGTGAAGGGCACCTCGTACTTCAGCGGCCGCGGATACACATCGCTCAGCCCGATCTCCCGCAACGCTGCGAGCGCTGTACGTTCGCGTTCGGTGACATGGGTGCTTCCGATGAACGCGGCGGTGTCCCAGGCGTCGGTGTCGGTGGGGATGATGTTGAAGTCACCAAGCAGCGCAAAGGGGCAGTGCTGTGCGCGTTCCTCGCGGACGGTTGCCGCCAGGGCCTCGAGCCAGCGCAGCTTGTACGCATAGTGCGGATGGTCGATGGCGCGTCCGTTCGGCACGTACACCGACCAGATTCGGACGCCCGCACAGGTCGCGGCGATGGCGCGTGCCTCGATGGTCGGCAGCAAGGCGTCCTCGGCGTGGTAACCGGGCTCGTCGAGCAAACCGACGCGGACGGCGGCCAAGCCGACCTTCGACAGGATGGCGACCCCGTTCCAGCGTCCGGTGCTGTTGACCGCGAGCTGATAGCCGAGCGCGGCGAGCTCCGCGGTGGGGACGTCGTCTGCGGAGCATTTGACCTCCTGCAGGCACACCACGTCCGGCCAAGCCGAGGACAGCCACGACAGCAACCTCGGCAGCCGTGCCCGGATCGAATTCACATTCCACGTCGCGACCCGCACACCAAGAGATTGGCACAGCCGGCTCGCGGCGGCTACAGGCCCTCTGGTGCCCCGCTCCCTGTCGCCGATTCCCCCCCGGAGCGTTGCGCGAGGAAGCGCTCGAGCTCAGCACCGAGTTCGTCCCCGGTGGGGAGCTCACCGTTGGCGGCGAGCAAGGACGTGCGTTCCTGAGACCCGACGTAGGCGTCGTACTGTTTTTCCAACGCCTGCACCACGGCGGTCACCTCTTCCGAGCCCGTCACCTGAGTGTCGATCTGCTCACGCACGCGGGCAGCGGCCTCGGTCAGCTGATCCAGCGGCAACTTCAGCTCGGAGGCGTCGCTGAGGTGACTCAGCAAGGTCTGCGCCGCCTCGGGGTAGTCGGTCTGGGTGAGGTAGTGCGGCACGTGGACGGCGAACCCCATGGCCTCGTGCCCGGCCTCGCCAAGGCGCAGCTCCAGCAGTGACGCTGCACTGGCCGGGATCTGGACGTTGCCGACCCAGGGCTCGTACCCGCGGACCAGGTCGGTGGATGAGCCGTGCGCGGTCACTCCGCTGGGCCGGGTGTGCGGCACGGCCATGGGGATCGCGTTGATGCCGATGGTCCGGCGCACGCCGAAACGCTCGGACAACAACCGGACAGCCGTGATGAAGCGCTCCCACCGCAGGTCGGGTTCCATCCCGGCGAGCAGCAGAAATGGCGTACCAGCAGTGTCCTTCATGGCGTAAAGGTTCAGCGAGGGCTCGGCGTAGGTGGCGAAGTGGTCGCCCTCGAAACTCATCGCGGGCCGCCGGGAGCGGTAGTCCAGCAGGTCGTCGATGTCGAAGGACGCCACCAAGTCGGTCTCCAACTGCTCACGCAGGTGCGTCGTGGCGATACGGATGGCGTGACCGGCGTCGGAGAAGCCCTCCATGCCATGCACCAGCACCGGCCCGCGCCCGTCGGCCGCCATCAGTTCCGGCGCAGGAAATTCGAGCTCGTACATCGGGGAGTTCTCGTCGTTCATTGGGGAGTTCTCGTCGTTCGTCATCGCCTCGTCACCTTCCGCTAGCGTCCCTACCAGTGTCCTCCAACGTCGCGTCGGCGTTGCGCATTCCGGCCGCCGGCGTCGCGGTCTAGTCGGAGAACGCCCGTAGAGCCCGTATCTTGTTGGTCACATCCAGGGCTGCCACCTTGTACGCCTCGGACAGCGTCGGATAGTTGAACACCGCGTCCACCAGGTAGTTCACGGTCCCGCCGCACCCCATTACCGCCTGGCCGATGTGCACCAGATCCGTGGCCCCCGAGCCGAACACGTGCACTCCGAGCAACGTGCCGTCGTCAGTGGACACGAGGAGCTTGAGCATGCCGTAGGAGTCCCCGGTGATCTGTCCGCGGGCAAGCTCGCGGTAGCGGGCGGTGCCCGATTCGTAGGGAATCGAAGAATTCGTCAGCTCGACCTCCGTCTTGCCGACGTAGGAGATCTCCGGAATGGAGTAGATGCCGATCGGCTGTAGCCCTAGCATCTCCGTGGCGGGCTCGTCGAACGCGTGGTACGCCGCGAGCCGCCCTTGGTCCATCGAGGTGGCGGCCAACGCTGGGAAGCCGATGACGTCGCCGACGGCGTAGATGTGCTTGGCGCTGGTCCGGTAATGCTCGTCCACGGCGATCCGGCCCCGTTTGTCCGCACTCAGTCCCGCGTCCTCGAGGTTGAGCTCGTCGGTCATGCCTTGGCGCCCGGCGGAGTACATCACGGTGTCGGCGGGGATGCGCTTGCCGCTGGCCAGCGTGGTCACCGTGCCCTTGGCGCCCACCTTGACCTCGGTGACCTCCTCGCCGAAACGGAAGGTGACGGCCAGATCGCGCAAGTGGAACTTGAGCGACTCGACGATCTCGGAGTCGCAGAACTCGAGCATCCCGGCACGCCGCTCCACCACCGTCACCCGAGTGCCCACGGCGGCGAACATCGAGGCGTACTCGATGCCGGTCACACCGGCCCCGACCACGACCATGCTCTGCGGAATTGCTCCCAGGTGCAAGATGCCGTCGGAGTCCAGCACCCGCTCCTCGTCGAACTCCACGTTGTCCGGACGGGCCGGTCTCGTGCCGGTGGCGATCACCACCTTGTCGGCCCGGACCGTGAGCCGCTCACTGTGATGCGCCCCGGACACGGCAACGGTGTGCGCATCGACGAAGCGGGCCGTACCGGTGAGCAGCTCCACCCGGTTGCGCAACAGTTGAGCCCGCACCGTCTCGATCTCCTTGCCGATGACGTGCTGCGTGCGGGCGAGCAGGTCGGACACGGTGATGTCGGACTTCACCCGGTAGCTGGCGCCGTAAAGCTCCCGCTCGTTCATGCCGGTGAGGTAGAGCACCGCCTCGCGCAGGGTCTTCGAGGGAATGGTGCCGGTGTTCACGCAGACGCCGCCGAGCATGTCGGACTTGTCCACGATCGCGACCCGTTTGCCGAGCTTGGCTGCGGCGATGGCCGCCTTCTGGCCACCGGGACCGGAACCGAGAACCACCAGGTCGTAGTCCATGGCCCCGTCGGTGCTGGTAGGCGTGCTGTCCTTGGTGCGCTTGGTCATGAGTACAGCCTCACGGCCAGAAGCTGCCGGCACAACCGTTCGTCACGTGACCGTGAGGTCCTCGCCACCCCAGTAGGCACGCATAGTGCTGATCTTGCCGTCGCCGTTGAAGGTCATCACGTCGATGGGGGAGATGGTGATGGTCTTGCCGTCGGCCTTGGTGAGCACTCGGAGCTGGAAGGCGGCACTGTCGCCGGCCACCCGAACCGTCACCAGTTCGGTGCTCATCTCGGTACCCGCGAGCGCGCCGTAGAAGCTGCGGATGCCGTCGTGGCCGTGGTGGGCGGGCGTCCCGTAGGGATCTTCGACGGTGGCATTCTCGGCGTAGAGGGCGACGATGCCCTCGGTGTCGCCCGCGCCGACGCACGCGACGTAGCGGGCGACGATGGCGCGCATGTCCTCTGTTGAGGTCATCGAAGACTCCCGAGGTAGCAGACGGTCAATAACGTGTTCTCGTTTCGACGGCAGATTCTGCCGTCTGGGATGCCGGCGACACAAGCCCGGTTAGCAGATGTGTCCGACCGGACGACTGTCAGTCGGTGCCTCCAATGCGAGTTGTCCCCAGCGCAGCAGTTGTGCACAGCGCGACCGGTGATCAGGTCGAGGCGGGGTTCAGCCGGACGACCGTGTGTGGTCATGACCACCTCAACGACTCCGCCGCCATCGACCACCATCCGACTGACCGACCCGAGCTCGCTGATCGCGGCGATCCCCGCCCTGCTGGGGTTCGTGCCCACCCGTCCGCTGGTCGTGTTCTGCCTGGAGGGCGCCGCCGCCAGCCGAGTGGGGCTGGTGGCGCGGATCGATCTTCCTGACCCGCACGACTCCGACCACGCGGCGGACGCTCTGGTCGCAGAACAGCTGTCCGTACTCTGCGCGCGACGCAGAACCCACGCGGTGATGGTGGTGATCGTGGAAGACCGGGACGCGGGCTCCGCACTGACCCACCGCCGGTTACTCGCGGCGCTCCGCGATGCCTGCGAGGCCGTAGGCACCGAACTCGTGGATGCCCATCTGGTGGATCGGGTGACGGTCGGTGCCTGCTGGCGTGGTTACGACCATCCTCACCCGCGCAGCGGTGTGGTGGCGGACCCGCAGAGCTCCGTCGTGAGCGCAGCCCACGTGGCGCAGGGTCGCGTTATTCACGGTGCCCGCACCGAGTTGGAGGAGCTGTTTCGTCGGGAGGCTCCCGCACGAGTCGAGCACCTCGTCGCTTTGGTGGACGCGGCGCTGGAGGCGGCGTTGCTCGCCAGAGAGCTCAGCGGAGCTCGAGCAGTGCGCGAAGATCTCGAAGGGGTGCTCGCCGCCGTGGCGCGCGTCGCGGACGGCGAGCGGCTCTTCGACGAGGAGATCGCCCACCTCGGCGCGGCCCTCACCGATCCGTTGGTGCGTGATGCCTGCTTTGGGCTGGCGGTGGGCGAACACGCCGAGGACGCTCAAGCGTTATGGCTGCAGCTCTCCCGCGTTCTGCCCGACCCGCAGCGGGCCGAGGCCGCCGTCCTGGTGGCCTACAGCTGCTACGTGCGGGGAGAGGGTCCGTTGGCGGGTATCGCGTTGCGGGTGGCCTTGGTCAGTCGGCCGGCCCACCGGATGGCGAGCCTGCTCGACTCGGCGTTGGCCGGCGGACTGTCGCCGACCATCGTCCGCGAGCTGGCCGACACCGCGCTGGTTATCGCCGGCGATCTCGGTGTGGCGCTGCTGCCGTTTACGCCCGGGCCACCTGCTGTTGGATGAGGCTCCACGCATCACCGACGATCGTGTCCAGCTCGGTGCGTCGCGGCTGCCACCCGAGCTCAGCGCTTGCGCGGGCGCTGGAGGCGACGAGCACCGCGGGGTCGCCCGCGCGCCGGGCCGCGACCTGCGCCGGGATGGTGTGCCCGGTTACCCGGCGGCAGGCTTCGATCACCTCGAGGACTGAGAAGCCCGTTCCGGTCCCGAGGTTGTAGATCGCGTGGTGGCCGGGGACGGCGTGCTCCAGGGCCAGCAGGTGTGCCTCGGCGAGATCCCGGACGTGAATGTAGTCCCGCAGGCAGGTGCCGTCCGAGGTCGGCCAGTCGTCGCCGTAGACGGTGATGTGCTCGCGCTGCCCGGTGGCGACCTGCAATACCAAAGGGATGAGGTGGGTCTCGACGGTGTGCCGCTCCCCGTAGGTGTCGTGGGCGCCTGCGACGTTGAAGTACCGGAGGCTGACGGCGGCCAACCCGTGGGCGTCGGCGTAGGAGGTGATCGCGTGGTCGATGGCCAGCTTGCTCGCCCCGTAGGGATTGGTGGGCCGGGTGGGAGCGTCCTCGGTGATGGGATTGCGCTCGGGCTCGCCGTAGGTCGCCGCGGTGGAGGAGAACACCAGCCGCGGGGTCCCTGCCGCCCGCACCGCCTCCAGCAGTTGGAGCGAAGCGACCACGTTGCCGAACCAGTAAAGCTCTGGATGCTCGACGGACTCACCGACGAGGGACTTGGCGGCGAAATGCAACACACCGTCCACGCCGTCGGCGAGCAGGGGCGCTGCATCGGTGGCCACGTCACCCTCGACGAAACGTGCACCAGGGGCCACGGCATCGCGGTGCCCGGTGGACAAGTTGTCCAGCACGACGACCTCGTGTCCGCGCTCGACCAGCAGCGCGGTGCAGACGCTGCCCACGTACCCGGCGCCACCGGTGACGAGCAGTTTCACAAGAGCCTCCAGAAGGTGGTGCGGGAGAGGGACGAACGTAGCGTTAGCTCAGCTCGACCTGCACGGCATGCGCCATGTCCAGTGGCAACTCGGCGCCGGCGTGCCCGGCCACGGTGACGTGCACGACGGCGCCACCGGGTTGCACGGTCACCCGCGCGTCGGGCACCACGCCGGCCTGGCGCAACCGTGCCATCATCGCGATGTCCGTTTGCACGTGCTCCGAGATACGTCGGACTACAACCGCGACCGCGCCTCCGGCGGCGACGTCGGTCAGTCGGATCAGGTTGTCCGGGTGCGGCGGGCTCTGCGTCGAACCGAGGTCGGCGAGGCCGGGAATCGGGTTGCCGTAGGGCGATGTGGTCGGATGCCCCAACACCTCGACGAGGCGGCGCTCCACCCCCTCGCCCATGACATGCTCCCAGCGGCAGGCCTCGGCGTGCACCTCCTCCCAGGCCAGGCCGATGACGTCGACGAGCAGCCGTTCGGCCAAGCGATGCTTGCGCATCACCGCCACGGCCACTGCGCGCCCCTCGGCCGTGAGTTCGAGGTGGCGGTCCTCGGCGACCGCGAGCAGTCCGTCCCGCTCCATCCGGGCCACGGTCTGGCTGACCGTGGGGCCGCTCTGGTCCAGGCGCTCGGCGATGCGGGCCCGCAGGGGTACGACGCCCTCTTCCTCAAGCTCGTAGATGGTGCGCAGGTACATCTCAGTCGTGTCGACCAGGTCGTTCACTCTCACACCCCTTCGTTGGCGCCGAGTCTATAGAGGCGGGCACCGCGCACCGGTCCCCGTGCATGCGCTCGCGCCGCCGCAGGCGGCCGCAGACAGTAGCGTCGGGCTCATGACCCGTATTCCCGCGGCTGTGGTGTGGACCAGCGACTACCTCGGTTACCGGCTCAGCGAGGACCATCCGCTCGATCCGATTCGGCTGGATCTGACGATGCGGCTGGCTTCTGGGCTGGGCGTGCTGGAGGGTGTGGAGACCCTGCGCCCGCACGCGGCACCGGATGATCAGCTGCTCCGCGTGCACACGCCCGGCTACCTCGCGGCCGTCAAGGGTGCGCCGGCCCAGCTGCAGGCCGTCGGGCACGGGCTGGGCACGGACGACAACCCGATCTTCGAGCGGATGCACGAGGCGAGCGCCCTGCTCACCGGCGGCACCCTCGCCGCCGCGCGGGAGATCGCTGCCGGGCGCACGACGCGGGCGGTGTCCATCGGCGGCGGCCTGCACCACGCCATGGCCGACTCCGCGTCGGGATTTTGTGTGTACAACGATCCCGCGATCGCCATCTCCTGGCTGCTGGAGCACGGCTTCGACCGCATCGCCTATATCGACGTGGATGTCCACCACGGCGACGGGGTGCAGGCCGCGTTCATTGACGATCCCCGGGTGCTCACCGTGTCCCTGCACCAGCATCCGGCGACGTTGTGGCCCGGCACCGGGTGGTCCCAGGAGGTCGGCGAGGGGGCGGCGGCGGGCACGTCGGTCAATGTGCCGCTGATGCCCGCGACCGGGGACCGCTCGTGGCTGCGCGCCTTTCACGCGGTGGTCCCCGGAGTGGTCGGCGCCTTCCGCCCGCAGGTGCTGGTCACCCAGTGCGGGGTGGACACCCATGCTGAGGACCCGCTGGCGGACCTGATGCTCACCGTCGACGGCCACCGCGCGATCTTCCAGGCCCTGCGCCAGCTCGCCGAGGACACCTCCGAGGGCCGTTGGCTCGCCGTGGGAGGCGGCGGGTACGGGCTCCTGCGGGTCGTGCCCCGATCGTGGACCCACCTGCTCGCCGCGGTGCTCTACCGGGATGTGGACGTCAGTACGCCGGTGCCGGCGCAGTGGCGCGAGCTTGTCGCGTCACTGTCGCCCCGAGTGGAAGTTCCGAGCACCATGGGCGACGGCGGAGACCCGTCCTTCACGCCGTGGGACGGCGTCGGGGCCGGTACCGATCCGGCGACAGCCAAGGTGGACAGCACCATCCGGGACACCCGGCGAGCGGTGTACCCACTCGTCGGGCTCGACCCGGAAGACCCGAGGGACTGAAGGGAAATGGCCGAGATGGACGACGTTGCCCAGCAGTGGGACCCGCACGACTACCCGAAGCACTGGGAAGGCGACGCGCTCGCCTCGGATGGCGCCGTGGTGCATCTGCGACCGATCACCCCGGAGGACGCCGACCAGCTGGTCGACTTCCACGGCCACCTGTCCGAGCGGACGCGCTACCTTCGCTACTTCGGCCCCTATCCGACGATGTCGCCCCGCGACCTGGCTCGTTTTTCCACTGTGGACCACCACGATCGGGTGGCGCTGGTGGTCCTGCTGGGTGCAGAGATCATCGCCGTCGGTCGCTACGACCGCCTGAGCGACATCGGCGACGGGCTGTCCGCGGAGGTGGCGTTTGTTGTCGCTGACGCGCACCAGGGGCGGGGACTGGGCTCGGTGTTGCTGGAGCACCTGGCCGCCGCCGCCGCCGAACGCGGGATCGCGACGTTTGTCGCGGAGGTCCTGTCGGAGAACCGGGCGATGGTCAGTGTGTTCAAGGACGCCGGCTACCAGATCAAGCGTTCCTTCGACGGGGGCGTGTTGCACCTGGAGTTCGCGATCGACCCCTCCGAGGCCCTGCTCACCGTGCGCAACTTCCGGGAGCTGGCCTCCGAGGCGCGCAGCGTGCGCAACGTGCTCGCCCCGCGCTCGGTGGCGGTGATCGGGGCTTCCACAGACCGCTTCAAGGTGGGCTACGCCGTGCTGGTCAACCTGCTGGCGGCGGGATTCACCGGGCCGGTCTACCCCGTCAACGCCGAACACCGCTCGGTGCAGGGGGTGCGGGCCTACGAGTCCGTACGGGCCATCCCCGACGATGTCGACCTGGCGGTGGTGGCAGTTCCGGCCAGCGGTGTCGAGGCCGTGCTGGACGATTGCCTCGCCAAGGGCGTGAAGGCGCTGGTGGTGATCTCGGCAGGCTTCTCCGAGGCTGGACCAGAAGGGCTTGCGGCCGAGCGCAGGATGGTGGAATCGGCGCGAGCGCATGGGATGCGGGTCGTCGGCCCGAGTGCGCTGGGGGTGGCCAACACCGACCCGGCGATCGCGCTGAACGCCACGCTGGCACCGGTGCTACCCCCGGCCGGACGGGTCGGGTTTTTCTGCCAGTCTGGCGCCCTGGGCATCGCCATTCTCGCGGCCGCTGCCGAACGGGGGCTGGGACTGTCCACTTTCGTCTCGGCAGGCAACCGCGCCGACATCTCCGGCAACGACTTGCTGCAGTACTGGGACTCCGACCCCAGCACCGACGTGGTGCTGCTCTACCTGGAAAGCTTCGGCAACCCCCGCAAGTTCTCCCGCTTGGCTCGTCGCGTTGCCCGCAACAAGCCGGTGATCGTGGTGAAAAGCGGGCGCCACGCGGTGCCCGCGGGTCTGGCCGCCACCAGCGTGGAAGTGGACGACGCCAGTGTTCAAGCGTTGTTCGAGCAGGCCGGCGTCATCCGGGTGGAATCCATCGCCCAGCTCTTCGACAGCGCCCTGCTGCTCGGCTACCAACCGTTGCCCGCCGGACCACGGGTGGCGGTGGTCGGCAACTCCACCGCCATGGGAGTGCTCGCCGCCGATGCGGCCCGGAGTCAGGGGCTGGCGGTGGCCACGGAGCCGATCGACGTGGGAGCGGGGGCGAGTCCGGAAGCATTTGCCGCCGCGATCGCTACTGCGTTGCAGACCCCGGACGTGGACGCACTCATCGCTGTCTTCGTCCCCCCGGTAGCGATACCCGGGGCGGCCTACGCGGCTGCACTGCGGGAGGTGGTGGCCGGATCGGAGAAGCCAGTCGTCACGACTTTTCTTGCCGCCGAAGGAATCCCGGACTCACTCGCGGTGCGCGACGCCGACGGCAATCCCGCCAAAGGGTCGGTGCCCTCCTACCCCGGCCCGGAGCGTGCGGTACTAGCGCTCTCCCGTGCGGTGCGCTACGCGCAGTGGCGGGCCCGGCCGGTGTTGGACGAGCGCGCTCCGGTGGAGCTGGACAGACTGGCCGCCGAGCGGGCAGAGTCGCTGATCGACTCCTGGATGACTGCGAGCCCAGAGGGACGGTGGCTGTGCGACGACGAGGCGGCCGAGCTGCTCCAGGCTTACGGCGTGGAGGTGGCCGCGTTCCGAGTGGCCAGCGGCCCGGAGGATGCGGTCGCCGCGGCCCGTGAGCTTGGCTTCCCGGTGGCGGTGAAGGCCATGGGAGAGCAATGGCGGGACCGCTCGGATCTGGTGGGTGTGCGCCTGGACGTGGGCGGCGCCGACGCGGTGCGGGCGGCGTACGAAGAAATGGTCACGCTGACCGAGGACCGGGCGGTGTACGTGCAGCGGATGGGCGGAAAGGGCGTCAACTGCACCGTCGCTGTCCAGGACGACCCCTCCTTCGGCTCACTCATCTCCTTCGGCCTGTCCGGCGTCATTTCCGACCTGCTCGGCGACCGCGCGTACCGGGTGCTGCCGCTGAACTCGGCCGAGGAGCTCATCCGCGCGCCGAAGGCAGCGCCGCTGCTCACCGGTTACCGGGGCAGTGCGCCCGCCGATCTGCGCACGCTCATCGCGCTCGTCCAACGCGTCGCCGCCCTGGCCGAGAACGTCCGCGAGATCCGCGAGCTTACTTGCGGGCCCATCCTCGCCTCACCCGAGGGCGTGGTGGTCACCGCGGCACGGGTGCGGATCGGGCCCGAGCCCAGCCGCGCCGACCGCGGACCCCGCAGGCTGCGCTAGCCCTCACTGCGAACTGGATCGATCAGCGCTCAGCTGGCGTAGGAGCGCAGGCGGTCCGCGCGCTCACCGGCACGGAGCTTGCCCATCACCTCGCGCTCGATCTGCCGCACCCGCTCGCGAGACAGGCCGAACAGCTTGCCGATCTGGTCCAGCGTGCGCGGCTGGCCGTCGTCCAGGCCGTAGCGCAGGCGGATGACCTGTTGCTCCCGCTCGTCCAGCGTGCTCAGCACGGAGAAGATGTCCGAGTGCAGCAAACCGGAGATCACCGCGCTCTCCGCGTCGGTGGCGTCGGCGTCCTCGATGAAGTCACCCAGCGGGGCCTCCTCGTCGCTGCCCACGGGCATGTCCAGGCTCACCGGGTCGCGGCTGTGGTCGAGCAGGTCGGCGATCTTGTGCGCCGGAATGCCGGATTCCTCGGCGAGCTCATCGTCGGTGGCTTCCCGCCCCAGCTGCTGGTGCAGCTCCCGCTTGATCCGCGCGAGCTTGTTCACCTGCTCCACCAGATGGACGGGCAGCCGGATGGTGCGACTCTGGTCGGCCATGCCCCGCGTGATGGCCTGACGGATCCACCAGGTGGCGTACGTGGAGAACTTGAAGCCTTTGGCGTAGTCGAACTTCTCCATGGCTCGGATCAGCCCGAGGTTGCCCTCTTGGATGAGGTCCAACAACGGCATCCCGCGGCCGGTGTAGCGCTTGGCCAAGGACACCACCAGGCGCAGGTTCGCCTCCAGCAGACGCTGCCTGGCGGCGTGGCCGTCCCGGACGACGGCGGTGAGGTTGCGCTTGCGGGCGGGGGTGAGCTTGGGCTCGGTGTCCAGCAGGTTCTGTGCGTACAAACCTGCTTCGATGCGCTTGGACAATTCGACCTCGTCGGCGGCGCTGAGTAGCGCGGTGCGACCGATCCCGTTGAGGTAGACGCGAACCAGGTCGGCGGCCGGGCTTTGCGCATCGAGGTCACCGTCGGAGCGCGTCCGTCCCTGCGGTGCGGTGGTCATGGCGGTGGTCATGTTGCGTGCCTCCCGGATCGTTGGCTTCTCACTGTGCATAACGTCTGAGCGGGGCCGAAAAGTTCCCAGCGCCGCTTCGACCACACCGCCGTGACCTGCGGCTTTGGCGCCACGCGACTGAGAAGTTCCTGAGAGGTGGCGCTCAGGTGTCGACCAGCACGGTGAACGGCCCGTCGTTCACGGAGGCGACGGCCATGTCCGCCCCGAACCGGCCGGTTTCCGTGCGCACCCCGCGCTCGCCCAGTGCCTCGACGACGGCGTCCACGAGCGGACGGGCGTCATGCGGGCGAGCCGCGGCCGACCAGGAGGGGCGTCGTCCCTTACGGGTGTCGCCGTACAGGGTGAACTGGCTCACTACCAGTACCGGCGCACCGGCTTCGAGCACGGACCGTTCCTCGCGCAGCAGCCGCAGCTCGGCGATTTTGCGAGCCATGGTGATGGCGGCGGCAGCGCTGTCCGACCCGCCGATGCCCAGCAGGACGAGCAGTCCCGGCCCGGGCAACTCGGCCACCACCGCGCCGTCGATGGTGACGCTCGCGCTGCGCACCCGGGAGACGACCGCCCGCACGACTACTTGACCGAGCCGGCCATCACGCCTTGCACGAAGTAGCGCTGGAACGCGAAGAACACGATCAGCGGCACGATGAGCGACAGGAACGCCCCGGGCGCCAGGATGTCGATGCTGGCCCCAAAGGCCCGCATCTGCGAGGACAGCGCCACCGTCAGCGGTTGGGTGGAGGAGTCGGAGAACACCAGCGCCACCAGCAGGTCGTTCCACACCCAGAGAAACTGGAAGATGGCCAGGGACGCGATGGCGGGCAGCCCCAGCGGCAGGATGACGGTGAAGAAGATCCGTAGCTCCCCGGCGCCGTCCATCCGCGCCGCTTCCAACAGATCCTTGGGGATGCCCGCGAAGTAATTGCGGAACAAGAAAATGGCGAACGGTAGCCCGAAGGCCACGTGGAAGATCACCAGCCCGGTGATGGAGCCATACACCCCGGTGGCGCTGTAGAGCTTGACCACCGGGATCAGCGCCACCTGGATCGGCACCACCAGCAGCGCGATGACCGTGATGAACAGCCAGTCCCGCCCGGGGAACTCCAGCCAAGCGAACGCGTAACCCGCCAGTGCGCCGATAACCACGACACCGACCGTCGCCGGCACGGTGATCTCCACGGTGTTCAGGAAGGAGTTGGTGATGGCCGAGTTGGCCAGCAGGTGTGCGTAGTTCTCGGCGGTGAGCTGGGCGGGGTGCAGCAGCACGGACCACCAGCCACTGCTGGAGTAAAACGCCGGGTTGCGCCCTGAGGTGACCAGCAACCCGAAGGTCGGCAACAGCCACAACAACGCGATGACGATAAGCACGATGGTGACGGTGCCGCCGCTGAGGCGCGCCACGATGCGCCGAGCCAACGAGCGGTTGGTGGCGCCGGTGACGAGGTCGGTGCCTGCGGTGGTCAACTCTGCTCCGTTCGGAACCGGCGGATGTTGAACAGCATCGCGGGCAGCACCAGTAGCACCAGGGCGATGCCGATGGCGCTGGAGCTGCCGTAGCTGCCTTGGGAGTACAGCTGGTACATCTGCACCGCCAGCACGGTGGCCGCCGGACCGCTGCCCGTGCCCTGGGTGATGACGTAGACCAGGTCGAACACCTTGAGCACGTTGATCACCAGGGTCACGAAGACCACCATCAGCACCGGCGCCAGCAGCGGCGCGGTCACTCTGCGGAACACCTGCCACTCGGTGGCGCCGTCGATGCGGGCGGCCTCCAGGACGTCCCGGGGAATGGCCGCGAGGCCCGAGGCGATGAGGACCATGGCGAAGCCGGCCCACACCCACAGGTAGGCGATGAGGATCGCCGGGGTGATCAGGTTGGGGCCCAGCCAGGACACTCCGGCGTAAGGGGGTGCGAAGTTGCTCGCCGGCAGCCGGAGCTGGTAGCTCCCCGAGGTGAGCGTGGGAAAGCTGAACGTCCCGTCCGCGGCGGCCGTGGTAGTTGCCGCCACCGTGCCATTCTGTAGCGCGTCGATCTCCAGGCCGGGCAGTCCGAGCTCTCCGGGGTCGACGGTGCCGACCGTGCCGCCACCACCGGCGGCGAAGTCGTTCCACACCGTGCCGTGCAGTCCGGGTTGTGCCGGGGCCGCTGCCGCGGGCCGCGCATCGGCCGGGGGCGAGGCGACCGGGAGTCCGACCAGGGGCAGCGCCACCGCGTCGACGGGTGAGTAGCTCTTGGTCGAGGTGTAGTCACTGCCATCCGCGCCCGTCAACCTGGCCGTGGGACGCGGATGCACGGTCGGGTAGGACGCCGACGGGCTGAAGGTGTCGTGGACCCCGATCGCGACGGCGTTGGCCAAGCCCCGCGTCGGCTGGTCGTTGTAGATCATCTGGAAGGTGATGCCGGAGGCCACGAAGGAGATCGCCATCGGCATGAACATGATCAGCTTGAACGCGGTGCCCCACCGGATCCGTTCGCTGAGCACCGCGAAGAGCAGCCCGACAATGGTGACCACGGTGGGCGCCACCACGATCCAGATGATGTTGTTCTTCACCGCGGTGAAGGTCGTGGGGTTGGTGAACAGCGCCGTGTAGTTGTCCAGCCCCACCCACCCGCCCCAGCCGGTCGTGCCCGCGTCGCTGAAGAAGCTGCGGGCCACGGAGTAGAAGATGGGGTAGACCAGGATGGCCAGCAGCAAAATCAGTGCCGGGCCGAGAAAGGCGTACCCCACCCAGCGCCGCTCGCCGGGGGCCCGCCGCTTCACCGGCGGAACAGATGCAGGGACGACATCATCGGTCGCCTCGGCGAGCACGGCCGTCGTCGTCCCTGCATCTTTGCTCATCGCGTGTGTTCCGCTTCCCTATTTGAAGGCGGCGGCGGCGTCCGCTTCCAAGGCGGCCTGCGCTGCGGCGATGTCACCGTTGCCCAGGAATGCCTGCAGGTCCTTCCACTCGCCCTGGCCTTTGGTGCCACCGAACGCCGCAGGCGCCTGGTCGGACATATCGAAGCGGAACTGGTCGCCTGCGTTGACGATGTCCGCCCCTACCTGGCCCAGCGTCGGCGTCGGGTAGTCACCCGCCTTGAGGTTCTTGTTGGCCGAGGCGAATCCGCTGCCCTCGCTGGAGACCATCAGCTTGGCGGCCTCGGGGGAGGCCATGTACAGCTGAAACGCCTGGGCCGCAGGGTTGTCGGTGAACGCGACCACGGCGTCTCCACCCCCCACCACCGTGGGCTTGGAGTTGTCGACGGCGGGGAAGGCGAAGTACTTGGCGTCCGTGCCCACTTTGGCGTTGGGCACCTCTTGCTTGATCTGGGTGGCCACGAAGCTGGCCTCGTAGACCATCGCCGAGGGCGCGTCGGGTTTGAAGGTGTTGGCCACCGATTGGGTGAAGCTGGTCTGCAGCGCCGTGGCCGGGTCGCCGATCAGGGTCTTGTCGGCGAACACCTGCTTCAGCGTGGTCAAAGCCTTGGTCACCGACGCGTCGGTCCAGGGAATCTGGTGCTTGGTCAGCTTGTCGTAGTTGTCCAGGCCAGCGCTGCGGATGTAGACGTTCTCGAACCAGTCGGTCAGCGTCCAGCCATCGCCACCACCGACCGAGATGGGCGCCTTGACGCCGGAATCGGCCAGCGTCTTGGACGTCTTGAGGAACTCATCCCAGCTCTTGGGTTCGGATGAGACCCCAGCCGTCTGGTAGTCCTTGGTGTTGTACCAGACCGTCGACTTGTTGGAGGCGTCCGCGTAGACGCCGTACAGCTTGCCGTCGACGCTGCCCAGGGTGGTCCACAGCGGACCGTAGTTGGCGGCGACCGCGGCCTGCACCGCCGGGCTCGCCGGCTTCAGGTTGCCACCCTTGGCAAACTTCTCCACGGTGCCGGGCGAGGCCACCACGGCCACATCGGGCGGGGCTCCGCCCGCGACCTTGGTGCCGAGGATGGTGGGGACGTCGTCGCCGCCGGAGGTGTAGGTGCCCTTGGCGCCGGTCTTGGTGTTGAAGTTGTCCAGCACCTTCTGGAACGTCGCCTGCTCGTCCTTGGTCCACGGGCCGAGCACCGAGAACGCCTGTCCATCGAGTTTCGGCAGCGCCGAGCCCCCCGAGGAGGCCGCGGTGGTGGTGGTGGTGGAGCCGCCGCCCGAGGGGGTCGAGCTGCTCGAGCACGACGTTGCCAGTAGTGCTGACGCCGACATGAGTACGCCGAGCGCTACGAGTTTCCTGCGTTGCAATCTCATTGTGTGTCCTCCCTAGAGTTGGGCCGAGCCGTCACTCGGCTCCGCTGTCCAGACGCCGAGACCGGTTCCCGGGTCGAAGTAGTGCAGTCGCTCGGTGTCGACCCGAACGTTGACGGCGTCGCCGATGGCGACGGTGCTGCGTGGGTTGAATCGGGCCACGAGCGTCGTCGACGCGTCGCTGCTCTGCGGTGCGCCCGCATCAGGGTGCCCGACGTCTTTGGCGAGCTCGGTGAGGTCGTCGTTGCTCTGCACGGGCTCGGCGTCGATGCTCAGGTGCACGATCAGGTCGGAGCCCAGCGGTTCGATGAGGTCAGCGACGGCGTGCAGCACCGGGCGAGAGTCGTCTGATCCCACGGCGGCGTCGTCCAGCTCCTCCGGGCGCACACCCACCACCACCGGCTGGCCCAGGTAGTCGACCAGCGCGGGGCGGGTCTGCAGCACCGATTCCGGCAGCCTTACGGTCTGCGACCCGAGCTGCAGTGCCAGCTCATTGCCCGTCCTGCTCACCGTGCCCATCATGAGGTTCATCGCGGGCGAGCCGATGAACCCGGCGACGAAGATGTTCACCGGCCGGTCGTAGAGCTGCTGTGGCGGCGCTATCTGTTGCAGCACGCCCTGCTTCATCACCGCGACGCGGTGTCCCAGGGTCATTGCCTCGGTCTGGTCGTGGGTCACGTAGACGGTGGTCACGGCGAGGTCGCGCTGGATGCGGGCGATCTCGGTGCGCATCTGCACCCGTAGCTTGGCGTCGAGGTTGGACAGCGGCTCGTCCATCAGGAACACCTGGGGCTCGCGGACGATGGCGCGGCCCATGGCGACCCGCTGGCGTTGACCGCCGGAAAGGTTGCGGGGTTTGCGGTCCAGGTAGTCGGTGAGGCCGAGGACGTCGGCGGCGTACTCCACCCGCTTGCGGATCTCCGGCTTGGCCATCTTGCGCAGCTTCAAGCCGAACGCGATGTTGTCCCGGACGGAGAGATGCGGGTACAGCGCATAGGACTGGAACACCATGGCGACGTCCCGGTCCCGCGGCGGTACCGAGTTGACGAGCCGGTCACCGATCCGAAGCTCGCCCTCGGTAACCGTCTCCAGCCCGGCGACCATCCGCAGCGCGGTGGTCTTGCCACAGCCCGAGGGGCCGACGAACACCAAAAACTCACCGTCGCTGACCTCGACGTTCAGGTCCCGCACCGCGCGGGTGCCATCGTCGTAGACCTTGCCTATGCCAGACAGGGTGAGGCCGGCCACATCAGCTCCTTAGTGACGGTATCCGCTCCAGCAGGCGACGCCGTACGAGGGCCTGCATGGTCGGAAATCGCGTGCGGCGGCCCACGTTACAACCGGCGGCAGACAATGATCGCCAAGCTCAATACCCCGGTGTGTCGTGCCCCGCAGGCAGCACCAGGCCATGGCGTACCAGGCCTTCCACCAAGGCCATTGCGCCGGACTGCAGCGATCCCGGTGGTTCGTCGTTGGCGAGTTCCAGCATGGCCACCAGCTCGCCGACGTTCAACCCGTCGGGCCGCATCCCGGCGAGCAGCGCGGCGCCGAGCTCGTCCACCTCGTGCTCCCACGCGGGCCCGTCGCTGCGGTGCAGGCGCGTGCTCACCTGTTGCCATCCGTCTCGGCCGGGCACGGACACCCGCTGCAGCGCGGTCGACGGCGCGACGGAGAATCGGGCGTCGAGCAGCTCGTGGCTGCGCAGCCACGCCACCCGTTGCAGGTAGTCGAGCACCTCCGGCCCCAGCGGGTCGGGGTAGGCGTGCAGCAGATCCTCGGCGAGCACGTCGGAGGGTTCATCGGTGTCGCAGGCTGACGTAACCGAAACCGATGCCCTCGACGTCGGCGCGCGCGAAGTGTTCCAGCCACCCCTCGCTGCGCCGCGTGCCTTCGGCGGAGCGCGGGTCCACGCCGCCATCGCGCAGCCAGGTACCCACGTACAACGCCGGATCGGCCACGTCTCGCTGCACGAACCAGGCGTCCACTCCGTGTTCGGGCACCCACGAGGCCACGCGTTCGCGCCAGTCCTGCCCGCGCACGTGGACCCAGGAGGCCAGCACCGTGGCGGTGCCGCCGGGGGCGAGATGGCGCGGTGCGGCCCTGATTACCAGCTCGCTGGCGCCGTCCAAATCCAACCCCGAGTCCCGGTAGACGTTGCGGATCTGCGCAGGCCCGACGACGAACGGTGGGTTGGCCACGATCTGGTCGAACTGCCGTCCGTTGACCGGTTCGAACCATGAGCCCTCGAGCAGCTCCACCTGCATCGCGTTCAGCGCGAAGGTGGCCCGGGCCATGGCCAGGGCTCGGGCACTGACGTCGGTGGCCGACACGGAGGCGGCATGGCCGTAGGCGTGCACCGCTTGCACACCGCAGCCGGTGCCCAGGTCGAGCAGCGAGCTGACGGGCGCGGTGGGCACCGTCCGCAGCAACGACACCGAGGCCTGCCCCACTCCGGGGACATAGGCACGCTCGTCGAGGCCGGACGACCGGCCGGCGTCGAGGTCGGCGACCACCCACCTGCTGCCTGCGCCGGTATCCAGCGGGCGCACGTCCAGCGCCGCCCGCACGGCCGCCCCGTCTGCCTCGATCAGGCCGGCTCCGACAGCCGCAGGCAGCGCAAGCGGGACCAGCGCCGCTGCCACCTCAGCGGCCGGGCAGGCATCACCGAGAAGGAACAGCCGCACCAGGGTGGCAAGCTCGCCGCCGTTCCGAACGGCGCGTCGTACCGGTACCACCTCATCACGTCCCAGGGCCGCGTGTGCGTCGGCACCGAGCAGCGCGAGGACACCGTCCGCGTCGTAGCCGGTGCGACCGAGCGCCTCGCGCAGCGACCCACAGATCGGCAACAGCTGGGGGAGTAGAGGATCAGCCATGCCGGCATTGTTCCCGGACCACTGCGGGTGCGCCGGGGCTGGGCTGGTGGGAGAGTGAAGCCATGGCAGTTGAGGGATCCACCGGCAAGGGCGCGGCGCACGCGGACGCGGTGCTGATCACCGCGGCCCAGCGCTCTTACGACGAGCAGCACCACGATCGGGTGCGCAAGTACACGATCCTGATGGCGTTTCGCATACCCGCCCTAGTCATCGGGGCCGTCGTCTACTCGGCGACGCAGAGCCCGTGGCTGCCGTTGGTGATCATCGCAGCCTCCATCCCGCTGCCGTGGATGGCGGTGCTCATTGCCAACGACAGCCCGGCCCGTAAGCGGGAGGAGATCAACCACTACCGCTACGGCGACGGTGCCCATCGCCGCGCCATCGAGCCCGCGCGCCGCGACGTGATCGACCAGTGACGCCTCGCCTCGTGACTGGACTGGGCGGATGCGGCATCATGGATACGTGAGCACACAGACGACTGTTCTGCCGGATACCCGCGAGCGAGAGACCACCGGTGACGACACACCGAAGGTCTTCCATTACGTCAAGAAGAACAAGATCGCGGAGAGCGCCGTGATGGGCACCCACGTGGTCGCGCTGTGCGGTGAGGTGTTCCCGGTGACCCGCTCGGCCAAGCCCGGTTCACCCGTGTGCCCGGACTGCAAAAAGGTCTACGAGGGGTTGCGCCGCGGCGGCGAGGACTGAGCTGGCTCGACGACAGGGATCGCCGGCTGCGCGCAACTGAGCGAGCGTGGTGTGGCGATGCGTGCCCCGATGCGGGCGAATTGCGTACTGATCGGCCCCGAGGGGGGGTTGACATCGGCGCCGGCTGTGGCAGTAGTGGACTCGCGGCTGCGCTGCTGGATGCGTTCGCGCATCTGATCCAGACGGGTGGCCTTGGCGGGCCAGAAGGTTTGGATGGCGGCGTTGAACTGAGCCCCGATCACCACGGCGAAGCCGATGAAGAACGTGAACAACAGATAGGCGATCGGGCTGGCGAGCGCGCCGTAGGTGTAGCCCGTGCTGGTGACCCAGGTGAAATACACGCGCAGGACGGCCGCGGCGATGATGAAGAACACCGCGGCGAACAGGGCCCCGGGGACCAGCCGGTGCCAGGGCAGTGTTCGGGGAAGTGCGAACTTGTACAGCGTGGTGAGCCCCAAGATGATGATGAGGCCGACAGCGGGGTAATAGACCGACTGGATCAACGTCTCACCGGTGTCGCGCCACCCCTCGGGCAGGCGCCCGGTGACCAAGCCGGGGCCCAGCGCGACGACGGGAATGGTGAACACGGCCAGCAGCAGGCCCGTGGCGTAAAGCAGAAGCGCGAAGATCCGCTGCCACACCGGATTGCGCTCGTTGTGCTGATCGTGGGCGATCACGATGGAGTCGACGAACGAGGACACCGCCGAGGACCCTGCCCACAGCGACAGCACGAACCCGATCGACACCACGTCGCCGCGCCCGCGCTGCAGCACGTCGCTCACGGTCGGCGCAATGATCTGGTCCACCACCGACGGGCTGAACACCCGCGAGGAAAAGTTGATGATCTTGGACTGCACGATGCGCACGGTGTCCGGCCCGAACCAGGCGCCGACGTAGCCGATGCTGCCGAGCAGGCCGAGCAGCAGCGGGGGGAGGGAGAGGGTCTGCCAGAACGCGGCCTGCGCGGCCATGCCGAAGATGGAGTCGTCCCACGCCTTGCTGATGGTGCGCCACAGCAGGCGCAGGGGACCGCGCGCAGCGGGGCGCACCTGAACGCTCGTCGCGTCGTTGCTGCCGGTGTTCGCATCCATGTCACCCCCAGGATTCCCTACGCAGGCCGGATCGACCCGGTTTGCCGGTTCGTGTCGCAGTGGCAGCGCGGTGGTGACGGCCGCCACCGGGTGTCGACGACTACCCTCGCAGCGGCAGACGGACACATCGGTGGACAAGGGGGAGGACGCCGTGCTTGATGTTGACGCGGTGCTCGATGTAGACGCCGTCGGAGACGTCGTCGACGCCCAGCCGGTCGCCGCGCCGTTGCGCGCCTGGCAGCGCCGGGCCCTCGCGCGGTACTTGGCCACCAAGCCCACCGACTTCCTCGCCGTCGCGACCCCTGGGGCAGGCAAGACGACCTTCGGGCTGCGGGTCGCCGCAGAGCTGTTGCGCGACCGCACCATCGAGCAGATCACCGTCGTGGTGCCCACCGAGCACCTCAAGCACCAGTGGGCGGCTGCCGCCGCGCTGGCCGGCATCGCCTTGGACTCCCGTTTTTCCAACTCGACCGGTCAGACCTCCAGCGACTACCAGGGCGTAGTGGTGACGTACGCGCAGGTCGCCGCACACCCGTTCCGGCACCGGGCGCGCACCGAGAACCGGCGCACCTTGGTGATTTTGGACGAGATCCACCACGGTGGCGACGCCAAGAGCTGGGGGGACGCCGTCCAGGAGGCGTTCACACCTGCGGTGCGCAGGCTCGCGTTGACCGGCACGCCGTTCCGCAGCGACGACAGCCCGATCCCGTTCGTCACCTACGAGGCGGGCGGGGACGGGTTCGCCCGCTCCAAGGCCGATCACTCCTATGGCTATGCCGACGCGCTGGCCGACGGCGTGGTGCGCCCGGTGGTGTTCCTGGCCTACTCCGGGGAGGCGCGCTGGCGCACCAGTGCCGGGGAGGAGTTCACCGCGCGCCTGGGTGAGCCGCTGACCGCTGAGCAGACCGCACGGGCCTGGCGCACCGCGCTGGACCCGGGCGGCGACTGGATCCCCGCGGTGCTGCACGCGGCGGACACCCGACTCAGCCAGCTGCGTGCGGGTGGGCTCAGCGACGCCGGTGGACTGGTGATCGCCAGCGACCAGACCACGGCGAGGGCCTACGCCGAGTTGCTCACCGCCAGCACGGGCACCGCACCCGCCCTGGTGCTCTCCGACGACCCGGGATCGTCCGCGCGGATCGCCGCTTTCGGCTCGAGCACCGAGCGCTGGATGGTGGCTGTCCGGATGGTGAGCGAGGGGGTGGATGTGCCGCGGCTGGCGGTTGGGGTGTACGCCACCTCCGCCGCCACCCCGCTGTACTTCGCCCAGGCCATCGGTCGTTTTGTCCGCTCGCGGCGTAAGGGTGAGACCGCGAGCGTCTTCCTGCCCTCGGTTCCCGTGCTGTTGGACCTGGCCAGTCAGCTGGAGGCCCAGCGCGACCATGTGCTGGGCAAGCCGCACCGCGAGCCGGAGGGTTTCGACGATGCGCTGCTGGCCCAGGCGAACAAGCAGCAGGACGAGCCGGGTGAGGAGGAGAAGGCATTCACCTCCCTGGGCGCCGACGCCGAGCTGGACCAGGTGATCTATGACGGGTCCAGCTTCGGCACGGCCGCCTTCGCCGGTAGCGACGAGGAGGCGGACTACCTGGGGTTGCCCGGCCTGCTGGACGGCGAGCAGATGCGGGCCCTGCTGCGCAAGCGCCAAGGGGAGCAGCTGGACGCCCGTGCTCCCGACCCTGTGGCACCGGTGGTTCGGCGCGCCGGGGTATCGGGCGAGTTGGCGGCCCTGCGCCGTGAGCTGAACAGTCTGGTCGCCATGCGCAACCACCGCACGGGACAACCCCACGGGGTGATCCACGGGGACCTACGACGCCAGTGCGGCGGTCCGCCGACGGCAATGGCCACCGCGGAGCAGCTGGCCGGGCGGATCGCCACTCTACGGGCTTGGTGACAGACAGAATGGGGCGACCACCGTCCGGTGGCCGCCCCATTCTCGTGGGTCGAGCTACACCAGTGGCGCACCTTCGGTGATGGTGGCGTCGAGATCGCGCAGCCGGGCCTCGTGTTCGTGGCTGTGGTGCCCGCAGAAGAGCAGCTCGCCGCCTGAGGGCAGCAGCACGCGGACACGCGCTCCCGCGCCGCACCGGTCGCACCGGTCGGTTGCGGTGATCTCTGGGATGGTGAGTGTCCCGGTCATGTGTCCTCCGTCCTGACGACCGCTCGCGCGGACGTCATAGTGATGCACGCTCTACATCCAGTCTGGCTGACGTAGCTGCACTCTGTCAGACGTTTGCCGACCGCGTTGTGTTCCCGCACTGGTGTCATCGTGTCGGGAGGCACCCCGGGTTCATCCTCCGTCGTCGTGGTTCGGTGAAACTCCAGGTCGCGGGCATGGTCGGGGGATGGACGGCGCGGCTTTTGCTGCTCGGTCCGGGTGCACCCGGACCGAGCGGTTCGCTCTCAGCGCAACATCGGACAGCGGGGGATTGGGTGTGGCGATAGCTTCAATGGATGGACGCCGACAGCTCGCCCGCAACGTTCGTCACCGGTGGCGCGGAGTTCACCCGCGACACCAACTACATCGAGACCCGGATCACGCGCGACGGTCGGGACGGCTACCCCGTGGAGGCCGGCCGCTACCGCCTGGTCGCCGCCCGCGCCTGCCCGTGGGCGAACCGGACCATCATCGTCCGGCGGCTGCTCGGGCTGGAGGATGCGATCTCCCTGGGCCTGCCCGGCCCCACCCACGACAAGCGCAGCTGGCGCTTCGACCTCGACCCGGACGGCAGGGACCCCGTACTCGGCATCGAGCGTCTGCAGGAGGCCTTCTTCAAGCGGGTGCCCGACTACCAGCGCGGCATCACAGTGCCGGCCATCGTGGACGTAGCCAGCGGTGCCGTGGTCACCAACGACTTTCCGCAGATCACCATCGACTTCTCGACCGAGTGGACCGAGTTCCACCGCGACGGCGCGCCGGACCTGCTGCCCGCGCAGCACCGCGACGAGATGGAGGAGGTGAACCGGCGGGTGTTCACCGAGGTGAACAACGGGGTCTATCGGTGCGGATTCGCCGGTTCGCAGCAAGCCTACGACGATGCCTACGACCGGCTGTGGACGGCGCTGGACTGGCTGGAGGATCGGCTGTCCGGGCAGCGCTACCTGATCGGCGACACGATCACGGAGTCCGATGTGCGGCTGTTCACCACGCTGGCTCGCTTCGACCCCGTCTACCACGGACACTTCAAGTGCAACCGGCAGAAGCTGACGGAGCTGCCTGCGCTGTGGGGCTACGCGCGGGACCTGTTCCAGACCCCGGGCTTCGGCGACACCACCGACTTCGTCCAGATCAAGCAGCACTACTACTGCGTGCACACCGAGATCAACCCCACGCAGATCGTGCCCAAGGGACCGGACCTCTCCGGCTGGCTGACGGCGCATCACCGCGAGGAGTTGGGCGGACGGCCCTTCGGCGACGGTACTGCGCCCGGGCCGGTCCACGCGGGTGAGCAGGTGTCAGCGGGGCACGGCGCGGGGTGAGCGCACCGTTGTTGCACCTGATCGCCGCAGAGCAGTGGCGTGCGGGCGGCTCGGTACTGCCGGGACCCCAGGGCTCTGTACACCTGTCCACGCCGGAGCAGGTACATCTGCCCGCGAACCGGCTCTACGCCGGGCGGACGGACATGCTAGTGCTCCGCGTCGATCCAGCACGGCTGTCGTCCGAGCTGCGCTGGGAACACGGTGTCCCCGCAGATCCCTCGGCCATGCGGTTTCCGCACCTGTACGGGCCACTGCCGGTGACGGCCGTCATCGCCGTGCTGGACTACCTTCCCGGCGCCGACGGGACATTCGCCGCACCTGCGGTCGACTGAAGCGCGTGCCGCCGCCGCGACTTGGTAGCGGTTACAGACGCTCGGCGCTCAGTTGGTAGTACTTGCAGTACCCCCAAGTGGTCAGTCCAGGTAGTCGCGGAGCACCTGGGAGCGGCTGGGGTGGCGCAGTTTGGACATCGTCTTCGACTCGATCTGACGGATGCGCTCACGTGTCACTCCGTAGACCTGCCCGATCTCGTCCAGGGTGCGCGGCTGGCCGTCGGTGAGACCGAAGCGCAGGCGCACCACTCCGGCCTCGCGCTCGGACAGGGTCGCCAGCACCGACTGCAGCTGATCCTGCAGCAGCGTGAACGACACAGCGTCCACGGCCACCACGGCCTCGGAGTCCTCGATGAAGTCGCCGAGCTGGCTGTCGCCCTCATCGCCGATGGTCTGGTCCAGGCTGATGGGCTCGCGGGCGTACTGCTGGATCTCCAGCACCTTGTCCGGGGTGATGTCCATTTCCTTGGCGAGTTCTTCGGGCGTGGGTTCGCGGCCCAGGTCCTGCAGCAGTTCACGCTGGATGCGCCCGAGCTTGTTGATGACCTCGACCATGTGCACCGGGATGCGGATGGTGCGCGCCTGGTCGGCCATGGCCCGGGTGATGGCCTGGCGGATCCACCAGGTGGCGTAGGTGGAGAACTTGTAGCCCTTGGTGTAGTCGAACTTCTCCACGGCGCGGATCAAACCGAGGTTGCCCTCCTGGATGAGGTCCAGGAACGCCATCCCACGGCCGGTGTAGCGCTTGGCCAACGAGACGACGAGGCGCAGGTTCGCCTCCAGCAGGTGGTTCTTCGCCCGATTGCCGTCCCGCACCACCCAGGTGAGGTCGCGGCGCTGCGCCACCGGAAGTTTCTGACCCTTCTCGGTGAGCTCCCGCATGCGCTCGACGGCGTAGAGCCCGGCCTCGATGCGCTTGGCCAGGGAGACTTCCTCCTCGGCGTTGAGCAGGGCCACCTTGCCGATCTGCTTGAGGTAGGCCCGCACCGAGTCGGCCGATGCCGTCAGCTCGGCGTCCTTGCGGGCCTGCCGCAGTGCCTCGGACTCTTCCTCGTCCCAGACGAAATCGCCGGAGGCCTTGTCCGCGGCAGAGAGCTCGGTTTCGACCTCGTCCTCGCCTTCGGCGCCGGCAGCACCGACGGCGACCACCTCGACGACGTCGTTCTCGGGGGCGATGTCCGCTTCGGCCGGGTCAAGGGGGCGTTCGACCGCGAGGTCCACGACCTTGGGGGCCGGCTCAGCGGCCTGCTCGCCGGTCGCGGCTGGCGCCTTCTTCTTGGCCGCCGCGCGCTTGGCCGGTACCTGCTTCGCCTGGGCGGACTCCGCGGCGGGGGACTCCACCGCAGAAGTCTGCGCGGGGACGGCCTTGACGGGCGCCTTCTTGGTGGCGGGACCGCGCGTCGACTTCTTGGCCGGCGCCTTCGCTGCCTTGCCCTTGGTCGAGGCACCGGCGTTGGAGTCAGCGGTCACTGACTCCGCTGCGGTCTGACGGGTGTTGGTGGCTGCCACGTAGGCCCTTTCGCGACTGTTCGTGCGGCGTCACGCAGAGACCGGAGGTCTCCACGGAGAGGTCATGTGGGTGTGTCCTGGCCGTGAGCCGTGGACAGTTCCCATTGTAGCCACTGTTGGCGAGGGGACCGCGCCGGTCAGGGAGCGAGACCGGAGTCCACGGCCATCGCAGCACCCACGATGCCAGCCGTATTCTGCAGCGTCGCCGCGACGACCTTGGTCCTGTTGTCCAACAGGGGAATCCACTTCTCGGCCTTTCGGCTGACGCCCCCGCCCGCGATGAACAGGTCCGGCCAGAACAACGACTCGAGCTTCGTGAGGTAGGTCGACACGGCCGGAGCCCACTGTTTCCAGGACAGCCCTTTCGTTTCCTTCACCGAGGCGGCGGCGAGATGCTCGGCGTCATGTCCGTCCACTTCCATGTGCCCGAACTCGGTGTTCGGCAGCAGCACCCCGTCGTGGATGATCGCGGAACCGATGCCGGTGCCGAAGGTCACCATGATGACCACCCCGGTGAGGTCCTTGCCTGCTCCGTAGTGGTACTCGGCCAACCCGGCGGCGTCCGCGTCGTTGAGAACCGCGACCGTGCGTCCCCCCAGCGCGGCGGCGAACAGCGCGCGAGCGTCGGTGCCGATCCAGGCCTTGTCGACGTTGGCGGCGGTGAGCGCCGTGCCGTCCTTGACGACGCAGGGCAGGGTGAGTCCGACTGGCCCGTCCCAGCCGAAGCGGCCGACGAGCTCGAGCACGGTCGCGGCCACCGCGTCCGGCGTGGCCGGGTGCGGAGTATCGATCTTGACGCGGTCCCCGATGAGGCTTCCCGTGCTCAGATCGACGACACCACCCTTGATGCCGGTGCCCCCGACGTCGATGCCGAACGCCTGCTGGTCCGCCTCAGCTGCCATCGTGGTCAACTCCCTGCTCAGTGGGTGATCGAGCAAATGCTAGTGCGCTGCGCCCACGTTGGTACCGGTGTGCTCCGATGGGACCATGCCCGGCGCGAGCACGACCTCGGACCCACAGCAATTGCGAGGGGTGGCCGTGCACGTGGCGACCACGGCGGCCGCCCTGGTCGCCAGGCGCCGCGCTGAGGTGCTGGGCGGCAGCAGCGTTCGAACCAAGTCCTCGAACACCGACCCGGTGACCCTGGCCGATACCGAGTCCGAGCGGCTCATCCGCCGCGAGCTTGCCGCGCGGCGGCCGGGGGACCGCGTCCTTGGCGAGGAGCAGGGTGGCGGTGACGGCGGCACCACCGGGCTGCGCTGGGTGGTCGACCCCATCGACGGCACTGTGAACTTCCTCTACGGATTGCCCTTCTACGCCGTCTCGATTGCCGTGCAGCACGAGGGACACACGGTCGCGGGGGCGGTGGTGGAGGTCGTCAGCGGTCGGGTGTTCTCCGCGGCCCGAGGCGGCGGCGCCACGCTCGACGACGAGCCGTTGCACTGCAACTCGGTGGACCGAGCAAGCATGGCGTTGGTGGCCACGGGCTTCGGCTACCGGCCTGAGCGCCGCCGAACCCAGGGAACGGTGCTTGCGGCACTGCTGCCTGCGGTCCGCGACGTGCGCCGGGTGGGATCGGCCTCGCTGGACCTGTGCGCGGTGGCCGCGGGATGGGTGGACGCCTACTACGAGCACGGGCTGAGCCCGTGGGATTGGGCTGCAGGCTCCCTGATCGCCGCCGAGGCAGGCGCCGAGGTGCACCTGCCAGCGGCGCAGGCCAGCGGGAGCGACGGGAAACTGGTGTTCGCCGCGGCCCCCGGAGTGGCCGCGGAGCTACGGGAACTGATCGAGGCCGCGTGGGCCAGTCCGATGCCTTAGCAAGCAAGGCCCCTAGCAGGGGACGTTACGGGCGGCGCTGAGGGTCGCGGCGTCGGGTGCGGGGGCTTGGGGGTCCGCGGCGTGCTTGGTCAGCGCCGTCAGCACGGAGCTCACCTGGGTGTCGCTGTTGATGGCGGTGAACGCAGTGCCTAGCGCGATGTCCACGATCCCGTCCCTGCGTCCGTCCTGCACCAACTCGGCGCACGGCACCAGCAGCGAGACGGTCCGCGCGGTGGCCGTACCAGCTTGTCCAAAGCGAATCTGACCGTGGCATTGCAGGTTCTGGCCGGTGTACACGGGGTCGTTGCCCGAGGCCATGTCTGGTGCTGGCCCGAAACCGAGCTGGGCGAACTGGGCCGCGACCAAGGCGGCTTGGCCGCGCTGACCGTTGGCGTTGAGCACGCGGACCTGGGTTGCTTTGGGCGCGGCGGGCGCGGTGCTGGTGAGCGCGTCCGGGTTAGCCTTGGTACCCACCGGGGCTGGGGGAGCGCCGACCTCGATGGTGGGGCTGCCGGTCGCTGTGGTCGGCGGGGGACACGTCGTGGTGCTCGCCACCGAGTCGCCTTTGGTCAGCACCTGAACCCACACCACCACGACGACGACGAACAACACGGTGAGCAGGGCGATCGCTGGTACCGGACGACGACGTCGGTATCCCTCGGCCGTGCCATCGCCCGATCTCGTCGGTACCACCGCGTGTCCAGACCTTTCGTTCGGCCGCTTCGCCGCCGTCACCGCGTCGCTGCTATCGGGAGCCGCCCGTCGTGCCGCGGCCCGGCGACAACACTAGGTGCCCGGCCTCCAGGCAGCTGAACACGGCGCGGCGTGTCTAGCCCACCCCTTGGTCGAGCACATGGTGCCCGAGCGTGACCAGGGGCTCGAGGGCAGTGAGCACGCCTGCGGCAGTGCGCACGTCCGCCGCGCCGGCGTTGGCCCGTGCCGCCACCCCGGCGAGCACCACCGCGAGCTTGAAGGCACCGAAGCCGACGTAGAACTGCAGCACCTGCTCGAGCTCGGCCGGGTCGCGGTCGCAGCGCACCGCGTAGCGCTCGAGCAGCTGCATGCGGGTACAGAACCCGGGCAGCCGCGTCACACTCGGCAACACCTGAGCGGCGCGCCACAACGGCTGCTCGTGCTCCTGGTGCCAGTAGATGAACATCAACCCGACGTCGGCCAGCGGGTCGCCGAGCGTCGACATCTCCCAGTCCAGGACGGCGCTTACCTCCGCGGGCCGATCGACGTTGAAGATCAGGTTCTCCAAGCGGTAGTCGCCGTGCACGATGGCGACGGCACTCGACTCGGGAATGGCGTCGGCCAGGCGCTCAGCGAGCCTGGTCAGCTCGGGGCGGGGGCCGCTGGTACCCGAGGCGGCTGCGAGCCCGTCGCGCCAGGTCTCCCACTGGGTACTCCAGCGTCGCACCTGCCGAGCCATGAAACCCTCTGGGCGCCCGAATTCGCCGAGCCCCACCGACGCCGGGTCGACATTGTGCAGGTCGGCGAGCACGTCGACCATCGCCGCGCCCGCGCTGCGGCGCACCGCCGGATTACTCGCCCACACCTCACCTGCGTCGCCGGCGGGCACGGTGCCCTCGACCAACTCCATCACATAGAACGGGGCACCCAGCAGCTCACTGTCGCTCTGCCCACCAAGCACCGCGGGCACGGGGACCGCGGTCGGGGCGAGGGCACTGAGCACGGTGCGTTCACGGCCCATGTCGTGCGCGGTGGCGGCCACCCCGCCCAGCGGTGGCCTGCGGAGCACGACTGACCCGGCAGCGCTGCGCACCTGAAAGGTCAGATTGGAGCGCCCGTCGCCGATGGGGCTCAGCGTGCACTCGCGCCATCGCGGATCACCGAGACACTCGGCCAGCCAGGGGCCCACCTTCTCCGCTGGCGCACCCTGACGCACGGTGTCGACGGGCGCGGCAGAGGTGGGTTCGCTGGTGCTCACCCGCGCACCGTACAACGACTGCCCGCCCACGTCTCGGGGACTGGCGCCGGGCGAAACGACACCCAACTCGATGCGCTGGCGGGTTGGGCAAGCGAACTGTCACCTGGATGGGCTATTGTCCAGCCGCTCCGCACGTACATCGGTTATCCACCCCGCAGGCCAGGCAATGACGTAGATCACATCAGCTGCCGGGCACATAAGGGTGTCGCCGTGCGTTGTGCAGCCACAGCCAGCACACCGGTGAGAAGCATGAATGGGCAAGACAGGGGATTGAACGATGGCAACTGATTACGACGCTCCACGGCGCACCGAGTCCGATGAGGTGTCCGAGGACTCACTGGAAGAGCTGAAGGCGCGGCGCAACGAGGCGCAGTCCTCCGCAGTCGACGTCGACGAGACCGACACGGCGGAGTCGTTCGAGCTGCCGGGTGCAGACCTGTCCGGCGAGGAGCTCTCGGTCCGCGTCGTGCCGAAGCAGGCCGACGAGTTCACCTGCTCCAGCTGTTTCCTCGTGCACCACCGCAGCCGGTTCGCAGGCGAGCGCAAGGGCCTGCCGATCTGCCGCGACTGTGCTGCTTGATTCTGGGCGTCTGGAAAGACCGGGTCGTACTTGAGTTAGGGCGACGTGCCCTGGCCGGCGGCGGTCAGGGCAGCAATCAAACGCTCGGGATGCCGGGTGCTCACCAACCAGTACGGCGTGGGGTCCTCCGGGTCGTCGAGGACCAGCAGGACCATGGTGCGCACCCAAGTGCGGTGCTGCACGTAGGCGGCTGGATCCAGCTGCCTGCCGAGCGCGGCACGCTTGGCGCTGGCTGGGACCGGTGCCGTTCTGGCGATGAGGGCAACCGGGATGTGGGCCTCGCCCACGCGGAACTCGCCGTGACTAACCGCCACTCGCAGCGACCCCAACCGCAGCAGTACCCACAGGGCGAGCGGGATCAGCACTACGTACGGTAACCAGGCCCGAACTCCGGGGCTGCCCATGTGCACCTCTGCCGCGAGCAGGCCGGCGACTGCAGCACCCAGTGGCCACCACCACCACGGCACCCACAACCGCTCGGCGTAGGACTGACTGGGCGCGATACCCACCCCCGCTCCGGACTTCGCTGGTGATGCGGATTCGGCCATGCGGTCAAGGGTAGTCTCGGCCGTCGTGCCGCCCCTTCGTGACAGTGCCGCTCGCCCCGAGCAGCTCGACGTTGCGTTGCGGCGTCTCGATCCGGCGATGCCCGTCCCGGCACCCTCGCACCCCGATGACGCCGGCGTGGACCTCGCCACGACGCAGGACGTGTCGCTGCCTCCCGGTGCTCGCGCGCTGGTCGGCACCGGGCTGGCGATCGCGCTGCCCGCCGGATTTGTCGGGTTGGTGCATCCACGCTCCGGGCTGGCTGCGCGCTGCGGGCTGGGGGTGTTGAACGCGCCGGGCACGGTGGATGCCGGCTACCACGGAGAGATCAAGGTGTGCCTGATCAACCACGATCGGCAGGAGGGCATCGAGCTGCACCGGGGCGACCGCATCGCCCAACTGCTGGTGCAGCGCGTTGTGCAGGTTCACTTCACCGAGGTCGACCGGCTCCCGGACTCCGAACGCGGCGGAAACGGACACGGATCGACGGGCGTCACCACCGTGACAACTACCACGATTGAGGGGCACTAGGAATGTTTGGACGTCGCAACAAGCAGTCTGCCCCGGTGGAGAGCACCGCAAGCAAAAAGACAGAGCAGGGTGCGACCGGGGACGCCACCACCAAGCACGGTGCGCCCGCGTCCGACCCACCTGCGGACGGTCCGTACGACAGCACTGAGGTTCCCGTCGCGGATGGTGAGTCGGACGGTCGGCTGGACCTCGGCTCGGTACGGCTGCCGCTCGTCGATGGCGCCCAGCTTCAGGTGGAGATGGACGAGGTCGGCGGCTTGCGTTTCCTGCACCTGCTGACCGAAGTGGGGCGAATCACGGTGTCGGCCTTCGCCGCCCCCCGCTCGGCGGGCATGTGGCACGAGGTCGTTGGCGAGCTCGCCCAGTCCTTGAAGGACGACGGCTCGGCGGTGCGCTTCGAGGACGGGCTGTGGGGTCGCGAGGTGGTGGGGGTCGGTGAGGCGGCCACCCTGCGCTTTGTCGGGGTGGACGGCCCGCGCTGGATGGTGCGGTGTGTCGCGGCCGGACCGGACGAGTCGCAGGAGCCGCTCGCGGAGTTGGCGCGCTCGGTGCTGCAAGACACCGTCGTGGTGCGCGGAGTGGAGCCCTTGCCGGTGCGCTCCCCGCTGCCGATGACCTTGCCCGAGGTGCTGGCTCAGCAGCTGGAGCAGGCGCGGCAGCAGCACGAGGCGCAACAAAGCGTTGGAGGGCCCGACTAGCCGATCGCGGGCCGGGCGGTGCAGGACCGCCAGCCGGCCACGCAGGCGGCACCGAGCACCGCCGGGTCCGCGCCCAGTGCCGCGAGATCAACGGTGACCAGCTGCGCGTTGGGGCTGGCGCCTGCCCACGCCCGGGCGACTGTCACGGGGTGCACTGGGTCGTGCACAGCTCCGGCGACACCGGTCGGGACGTGCAGCCGACTCAGCTCGGTAGCGGTCGGTCCGTGCTGTCTCGCCGCGTCGTCCAGCGCCCGCGGCAGCTCCGGCCACTGCCCTTGCCACGCCCGGCTCAGCTCCGCGGCGAGCCACGCTGGGCTGGTGCGGTCTATGTCGCGCAACACCGACGCCAATCCGTGCCGACGCAGCTGCTCCGCGGAGTGACGGGCGCTCAGCGCGGCCGGAGCGTCGCCGGGAGCGCCGAGCCACGGCGGCAAAGCGATCAGCAGACCGGATAGTCGCGCTTGGTGGCGCAGAGCCCATTGCGCAGCGACGATCGCCCCCAGCGACACCCCGCCGACCAGCAGCGGCCCCGACGCCTCGGCTGCGTCATCCAGGGCTGCGTAGTACGCCGGGATGACGGCGCCCGGTTGTGGGACGACCGCAATGAGCTCGATGTCGTGCGCGCACAGCACCGCCCCGAACGCGCGCCGGAGGAAATCGCCATCCGATCCGGAACCGGGCAGCAGCACGGCGCGCACGGGTTCGCTCGGTGCGCGAGGCGGCGACATGTGCACGATCCTGCCTGCTCGGGTGCCAAGCGGGTATACATGGGGCGTTACGCTGTGACATCGCCCGGCCTGGCGTCGAACCAGGCACCTGCAAGCGCACTGGAGCCCCCATGGCCAGCACCGAAGCCGGCTACTTTCGTAGGCTTGCGCGCCGCCTCACCACCGACGTCGCGGAACTCGACGCCGACGAGATGTCGCAGACCGCGGCAGCGGAGGGGGCGCGCCGAGCGTGTGACTGCTCGCGCGGCGAGGAGGTGACCGTGCTCGGCCGGCTGCGCAGCGTGGAGGTCAGCCCGAAGTCTGCCCAGGCCAGCCTGGAGGCGGAGCTGTTCGACGGCACCGACAGCGTCACGCTGGTATGGATCGGTCGTCGGCGCATTCCCGGTGTCGAGGCGGGACGAACGGTGCGGGTGCAGGGACGCCTCGCCGAGCGCGACGGCGCGAAAGTCCTGTACAACCCGCGGTACGAGTTGCAGTGTGGACAGTAGCTCGCCGCGCGAACCGGTGACGCCTGAGTCGGTGACTGCGACGGAGCCGGACGGCGCTGCGGACCCCGTACGCAAGACCATGCTTGAGCAGATGGGTGGCGTCGGCGGCGTGATCGCCTCCAGCGTTCCGGTGCTGGTGTTCATCATCGTCAACTCATTCGCCGGTCTCACCCCGGCCATCTGGTCAGCCGTCGGCTCCGCCGTCGCCATTGCGGTGCTGCGCCTGGTGCGCAGGGAGGGGCTGCAACCAGCCGTCTCCGGATTGTTCGGCGTGGCGATCGCCGCCTACGTCGCGCACCGCACGGGATCGGCCAAGGGCTACTTCCTCCTCGGCATCTACACCAGCCTCGTCTACGGCGCAGTGTTTGCGGTCTCGGTACTGGTGCGGCGTCCGCTGGTGGGCGTGGTGTGGTCGTTGCTCAACGCCAGTGGTTGGGCGTGGCGCGGCAACCGCGGGGCGGTGCGCGCCTACGATGTCGCCAGCCTGGCCTGGGTCGTCGTGTTCGGAGCGCGGTTCGTGGTGCAACACTGGCTATACGGGGCTGACCGTGCGGGTTGGCTGGCCGTCGCGAAGATCAGCATGGGTTTACCGTTGTACGGGCTGGCCCTGCTGGTGACGTTCTGGGCTGTCCGCCGTGCTGATCGCAGCGTTGCCCGCGACACCGATGCGGAAGCGACAGTCTGAGAACTGGTGGCTCCGGCGTCCTCAGCCCCGCAGCATCGTCTGGATCTCGTCCTCCACCTCGACCGAGGCGACGAACAACAGCTCGTCACCGCGTTCGAACGAGTCGTCCGGCTGCGGCACGATGACTCGACCGCCCCGCAGAATGGTGACCAGCGCAGCGTCGCGGGGCAGCTGCAGGGTGCTCACCGGCTTACCGGCCAAGGGGGTATCCGCAGGCAGGGTCACCTCGACCAGGTTCGCCTGGCCCTGGCGCAGCGTCATCAGTCGCACCAGGTCACCCACGGACACCGCTTCCTCCACCATGGCGGCCAGCATGCGTGGCGTGGACACGGCGACGTCCACACCCCATGACTCGGTGAACAGCCACTCGTTGCGCGGGTCGTTCACCCTGGCCACCACCCGGCGCACGGCGAACTCCGTCTTGGCCAGCAGGCTCACCACGAGGTTGGCCTTGTCGTCGCCGGTGGTAGCGATCACCACCTCGCAGTCCTGCAGCCCCGCCTCCTCCAAGGAGGCCAGCTCACAGGCGTCCGCGTTCACCCATTCCGCGGCGGGGACGGCATCGCCGTCGATGTGGGACAGGTCCCGCTCGATGAGCATCACCTCGTGCTTGTTCTCCACCAGCTCGCGGGCAATGGAGCGACCTACCGCGCCTGCTCCAGCGATGGCAACCCTCATCTGTCCTGCTCCTGTCGGTCTGCGCTCGCCCAAAACAGATTCACTATGACTCAGTCCTGCGGTGGGGGGGCGGCGGCGAGCACGGACGCCTCGGCGACGGTGCCGGACACGGCCGCGATATACACCTGGTCGTCGGACTGCACGACGGTTCGTTTGTCGGGCAGAACCCCGGCTCCGAAACGGATGATGAACGCCACCCGCGCGCCGGTCGCGTCCTCCACCTCGCTGACGCGGTGACCGGCCCACTGCTCGTGCAGGCTGATCTCCATTACCGCGACTGTGCCCGAGGGGTCACGCCAGGCCGTGGCACTAGAGTCCTGCATCAGGGTGCGCAGGAAGCGGTCGGTCGTCCAGGGCACCGTGGCGACGGTGGGGATGCCGAGCCGCTCGTACACCGCGGCGCGCTTGGCATCGTAGATGCGCGCGACCACCCGGTCGATACCGAAGTTCTCCCTGGCCACCCGGGCCGCGATGATGTTGGAGTTGTCGCCGCTGGAGACTGCGGCAAAGGCGCCCGCGCGCTCAATGCCGGCGGCGATGAGGACGTCCCGGTCGAACCCCATCCCGGCGACGGTGGTGCCGGCGAAATCGGGTCCAAGGCGGCGAAACGCCACGGCGCTGCGGTCGATCACCGCGACGTCATGGTCGAGGCGCTCGAGCCCCGCAGCCAACGACGATCCGACCCGGCCGCATCCCATGATGACCACGTGCACGTGAGCTGACCTCCTGGTGGTGGCGTCTGCCGCAGCGAACGCTACATGCGTGAACCACCGGGTGGGCGCTCAACCCGATGGCAAAGGGTGCAGAGTCGCCTAGGCTGCATGCTCGTGCCCGCATTGTCCTCAGTTGTGAAGCGTCTTCTGCTGGGTCGACCCTTCCGCAGCGACACCCTGAGCCACACCTTGCTGCCGAAGCGACTGGCGTTGCCGGTGTTCGCCTCCGACGCCATGTCCTCGGTGGCCTACGCGCCGCAGGAAATCTTTCTGACGCTGTCGGTGTCGGGAATCACGGCGTATGCCTACGCGCCGTGGATCGGACTCGTGGTGGCGTTGGTGATGCTTGTCGTGGTGGCCAGCTACCGGCAGAACGTGCACGCCTACCCATCCGGCGGTGGCGACTACGAGGTGGCGACGGTCAACATCGGCAAGCCGGCCGGGCTCACCGTGGCCAGCGCGCTGCTGGTCGACTACACGCTCACCGTGGCGGTGTCGATCTCCTCGGCCATTGACAACGTCGGTTCTGCCGTCCCCTTCATCGCCACCCACAAAGTGGCCTTCGCGGTGGGCACCATTGTGGTGCTCACCGCCGTCAACCTGCGCGGACTACGAGAGTCCGGAACTGCCTTCGCCATCCCGACCTACGCGTTCATGCTTGGCATCATCGTGATGATCATCTGGGGGCTGACTCGGATCGTGCTGCTCGGACAGAGCCTGCGGTCGGAGTCGGCGGGCTTCGAGCTGATCCCCGAGCACGGCAAGCTGACCGGCTTCGCGCTGGCCTTCCTATTGCTCCGGGCGTTCAGTCAGGGTTCCGCGGCGTTGACCGGGGTCGAGGCGATCAGCAACGGTGTGCCCGCCTTCCGCAAGCCCAAGTCGAAGAACGCGGCGACCACCTTGCTGCTGCTGGGGACCGTCTCGGTGACCATGCTGTTGGGGCTGATCGCCTTGGCGGTGCTGACCAAGGTGCAGCTGGCCGACAACCCGGCAACCCAACTGCGGGGGGCGCCGGTGGGGTACGAGCAGAAGACCATGGTCGCCCAAATCGCCGAGGTCATCTTCCGCGACTTCACGCCTGGCTTCTATTTCGTCGCGGCCGCCACCGGACTGGTACTGGCCCTGGCCGCGAACACGGCGTTCAACGGATTCCCGGTGCTCGGCTCCATCTTGGCCCAGGACCGCTACCTCCCCCGCCAGCTGCACACCAGAGGCGATCGCCTGGCGTTCTCCAACGGCATCCTGTTCCTCGCCGCGGCCGCGATTGTGCTGGTGGTGTCCTTCCAGGCCAGCGTCACCGGCCTGATCAACCTCTACGTGGTCGGGGTGTTCGTCTCGTTCACGGTGAGCCAGTTCGGGATGATTCGACACTGGAACCGTTTGTTGCGCACCGAGGACCAAGCGGCGGAGCGTCGCAGGATGCGCCGTTCGCAGACCATCAACGCGGTAGGGCTGACGATGACCGCTGCGGTGTTGGTCATCGTGTTGTTGACCAAATTTTTGGCGGGTGCGTGGATCGCGATCTTGGCTATGGCCGTCATCTACCTGGTGATGACTTTGATCCATCGGCATTACCAGCGGGTGGCCATGGAGATCGAGGCGCACGAGTGGGACGGAGTGCTGCCCAGTCGCAACCACACCATCGTGTTGGTGTCGAAGCTGCACAAGCCGACGATGCGAGCGTTGGCCTACGCCAGGGTGATGCGCCCCGACGTGTTGGAGGCGGTGACGGTCAACGTGGACGACGCGGACACCAAAGCCCTGGTGCAGGAGTGGGAGGACCGGGAGATCCCGGTGAAGCTAAAAGTAGTGGAATCGCCGTACCGGGAGATCACCCGTCCCGTGCTCGAGTACGTCCGGCGGGTGCGCCGAGATTCCCCGCGTGACGTGGTGACAGTGTTCATCCCGGAGTACGTCGTGGGGCGGTGGTGGGAGCAGGTGCTGCACAACCAGAGCGCGCTGCGACTGAAGTCGCGGCTGTTGTTCCAACCGGGCGTGATGGTGACCAGCGTGCCGTGGCAGCTGAGCTCCGCGCAGCATGCCAATACCCGTGACCACGCCGAGATCGCGCCGGGCGCGTCGCGTCGCGGGTTCGACGAGGGGCCGCAGTGACGGCGGCGCTGGATTGGACGGGTGCGGAGCTCGAGCTTGAGTTGGGTGCGCCGGGGCACGGCGGTTTTTGCGTCGCCCGCCACGAGGGCCGCGTGGTGTTCGTCCGCCATGGGCTGCCCGGCGAGCGGGTGCGGGCGGTGGTCACCGAAGACCGTGGCGGGTCGTTCTGTCGGGCCGATGCAGTGGAAATTGTGGTGGCCTCCGCGGATCGGGTGGCGGTGCGCTGTCCGGTTGCCGGCCCTGGCGGTTGCGGTGGCTGCGATTTCCAGCATGTGTCCCTTGACGGCCAGCGGCGCTTAAAGGCAGCGGTGGTGGCCGAGCAGTTGCGCCGGCTGGGTGGGCTGGCAGTGTCGACAGAGGACATCACGGTGGAGGAGCTGCCCGGAGCGCCGGACGGGCTGGGTTGGCGCAGCCGGGTGCGGATGGCGGTATCCGCCGATGGTGCGGCAGGCTTCCACCGGCACCGCAGCGTCGAGGTGGTGACCGTGGACGCGTGCCCGCAGACGGTGCCCGGCGCGCTCGACGGCGTGGTGGGTCAGGCCTGGAACCGCGGGTCGGAGCTGCAGATCGTGCGCGACGGTGCCGGCGAGCAGCACGTGGTGGAGCTGCGCGCCGACCCGCGACCGCAGCGGGGCAGGCGCAAACCCCGGCCGAGTCCGCATCTCGTGCGGGGATCAGGCGTGGCGACCGAGCAGGTCGGCGACCGCACGTGGCAGGTGGCCGCGGCGGGTTTCTGGCAGGGCCACATCGGGGCCGCGGCGGTGTACTCGCAGGCGGTGGCCGATTTCGCCCGGGCGCCGGAGGGGGGTACCGCGTGGGATCTCTACAGCGGCGCCGGACTGTTCACCGCGGTGCTCGCGGAGCAGGTGGGCCCTGGCGGCGTCGTCGCGGCGGTCGAGTCTTCGCGGTCGGCGGTCGCGGACGGTGTAGCGGCCCTCGCGGACCTTCCGCAGGCGAGCTTTCGCACGGCGCAGGTGGAGCAGGAGCTGAACCACTTGCCGACGCCGGTGGACGTGGTGGTGCTCGACCCGCCACGCAGCGGCGCTGGAAGGCGGGTGGTGGAAGCCATCGCGGGTGCATCGCCGAGCCGGGTGGTGTACGTGGCGTGCGATCCGGCGGCGCTCGGTCGCGATGTGGCGCTGTTCGCTGGGCTCGGCTATGTGCTGCGGGGGCTCCGTGCTTTCGATGCTTTCCCCATGACGCATCACGTGGAGTGCATTGCGCTCTTCGAGCCGGAAGCTGAACAACGTCGCTGGTCCGCGTGAGGGAGTTCGCTCGCCCGGTCAGGGCGGCTCGTCGCTGTGATCGGCCATCAGTTCGTTGGGGTGGTGGGAGTGGTTGAACGTGTGGTGGTTGCGGTAGGGGTGCGGCGGCGTCCAGGCGCCGCGGCCGGGGTGGTTCGCATCAGCGCCTCACCAGAGTCCGCGGACGGCCGGCGTTCGTTCGTTGCTGGCGTTCTCGGCTCAGGGGACCCGTTGGTTCGCGCCGTCTGTGCTGAACTGCTGGAGGGGCGTGAGGCGTATCGGCTGGCCGTCCTTGGGGTAGGGCAGCGAGGTGTAGTCCAGGGGAGCCCGATAAGCCGGGTCGACGTGCCACTCGTAGCGTTGCAGTAAATGGTGGAGCACGATCTTGATCTCGACGTCGGCGAAGTTCATGCCGATGCACTTGTGTACGCCGCCCCCGAACGGCTGGAAGGCGTAACGGTGGACTTGGTCCTCCCGCCGCTCGGGCGCAAAGCGCTCCGGATCGAAAACTTCCGGCTCCGGCCAGTACTCGGACATGTGATGGCTGAACAAGGGAGTGAGGGCAACCATGGTCCCCGAGGGGATGAAGTGACCGAGAACGTCGGTGTCCTTGACCGTCTTGCGCGCCATCGTGGGCAACGGAGTCACCAGGCGCATCGACTCCTTCATCGCGAGATCGAGCGAGATGAGTTGATCGAGTTGATCGAAGCCGATTGATCTGGTGCCGATCGCCATCGATTCGGTGCGGCAGCGTTGCTGCCACTCGGGGTGCTGGCCGAGGTGCTGCATCATCGTCGAGAGGGTGATCGTCGAGGTGTCGTGTGCGGCCATCAGCAGGAAGATCATGTGGCTGATGACATCGTCGTCGCTGAACCGTTCGCCTTCGTCCTCGGCCTGGCACAGGGCGGAGAAGATGTCGGCTCCTTCGCCCGCTCGGCGCGCTGGCAGGTACTCCCGCAGAAACTCCGCCAAAACCTTCCGCCCGCGGAGCCCGCGTCGCCACCGGCCGCCCGGCACCGGGTAGCGCACCAGCGCGGTGGCGGCCTGGACGCAATCGATGAACGCCGCATTCACCTGGTCCATGCGCTGCTGGGTAGCCCCTTCGGCGCCGCCCATGAAGATCTCGGTCGCCAGGTTCAGCGTGAGCGCCTTCAGCGCGGGGTAGACCTGGAAGGCCTCGTCCGGTTGCCACTGCGTGATGCCGGAGGCGACGGCGGGGTTGAGAGCCTCGGCGTAGTGGTCGAGGCGGTCCCGGGTGAACGCCTGTTGCATGAGCCGGCGGTGGGCCAGGTGCTCGTTGAAGTCCAGCAGCATCAGGCCGCGATCGAAGAACGGGCCGATCAACGTGCGCCACGCGTCACCGTTCGCGAAGGCCTTGTCCCGGTTGGCCAACGCCGTCTGGCAGGCGTCGGGGCCGAGCAGCGAGACGAACTCGGTCCCGAAGGCCTTGAACCATGACACCGAGCCGTAGCGCTCGTAGCGATCGGTCCACATCTTCAGCGGATCGCGGATGTAGCGAGGTCCATGGCCAAGCAGTGGCAGGCCGCCGTCTCCGGGAACCGAACGTAGCTCGCTGTTCTCGGGGGCTGGCGCCAAGTCATTGTTCATTCGAGCTCCTCTCCTGGTTTGGTTGAGCGATAACTGACAGGGGACTCTGTCAGTTAGTCATCTTGAATCAGACAGGGCGCTCTGTCAAGATGGGGATATGTCCTCGCCCACCAGGCCCTATCGGGGGGTCAGCGCGCAAGATCGTCGGACCGCTCGGCGCCGGCAGCTCATGGACGCCGGCTTGGACCTGGTCGGCACCCTCGGATGTGAACAGACCACGATGACGGCGTTATGCGCGCACGCGGGGCTCACCGAGCGCTACTTCTACGAGAGTTTCGCCTCTCGGGACGTGTTGCTGCTCGCGGTCGTCGATGAAGTAGCCGACCAGGCGCGCGACGCGGTCTTGGAGAGCCTGCGGGTCACCGACGGCGACGCTTTCGCCAAAGCGCATGCGGCGATTGCCGTGTTCGCGGCACTGCTCACCGATGACCCCCGCAAGGGGCGTACCGCGATCGTCGAGTCGTCGGTGCTGCCCGCACTGCGTCGACGCCGCCAGGAGCTGTTCCGCACGTTCGCGGCGTTGGTGGCCACCCAAGCGCAAGCCCTGTTCGAGGATTCCGCGTTGTCGCCCCCTGAGGATGAAGTCGGTGCGCTCCTGCTCGTCGGTGGTTTCGGTGAGCTGCTCACGGCGTGGCTGCGGGGCGAGACCAGCGCGTCGGTGGCCGACATCGTCGGAGTGGTCACTCGATGGTTCGCCGCGGGGATGCACACCTGATGGACCAAGAAAGAGCCACCGCCACCCGCATCGCTGCCGGCAGCGGGTGGTCTTCCTCGGGCCTCCTGTCGGTGCGGTTGGGCCGGGTGTGATCGGTTGCGGTGGGTGGCGCGGGGAGCGAGGCGGACTGCGCCGCACGCCGCAATAGTCAACTCTGGCCATGACCGGTCCGGTTGGCTCGGGTCCGTGGAAACTGTCGGTCCAGCTTCTATGGTGCCGGCACCTGGCTACCTTTCCGGTCCGCGCCTGGGCCACCGTGCCGAGCGATATCTGAACTGCTCTCGCCGCCGAATTGGCGGTAGCGTCGGGCGCGTGCAATCCGACGCCCAAGCAGCACCCACCACCTCTCGGCCGCAGCGGCTGCGACGCGCCTGGTACGCGCGTCTAGGCCCTGGCGAGCGCTCGGCTGTGCTGGCGTGGGCGTCCTTCGCGCTGACCTTCGGATCGGTGCGCGCCCTCACGCATTGGATCCGCGACGGTCACGGTCCCGCCGGGGGCGGAATGAGTTTGGGCGGCAAGCACTTCCATCACTACAACCTCGGCATCGCGCTGCTGACCGGTATCGGGGCGGTCGCCATTCGCGGCCAGGAGCAACACCACCGGCACCCGGTGACCGCAGTGTCCTTCGGTACGGCGACGGCTTTGATCGCCGACGAAGCCGCATTGCTGCTGGACCTCGAGGACGTGTACTGGGCCAAGCAAGGACGCACCAGCGTCGACCTCGCCGTCGGGGTGATCGCGATCGGCGGACTGGGCCTCGCCGGGGCACCCCTGTGGCCCACCGTCGTACGCGAGCTGCGTCGCTAGTCGGTCTGCAGTCCGCGGAGATACTGCCGCGCTGTCTGGCGCTGAGCCGCTCACCCCGCAACCAGACCACCGATGACCCGGTACCGCCAGCGCCGCAGCACCGGATACCTTCATGGTGCTGATCCGACAATCATCATTGAGGCGGTACACCCGTGGCTGGACCACTGCAGGGCTTGAAGGTGCTGGAGATCGCGAGCCTGGCTCCGGGACCCTTTGCTGTGACGGTGCTGGCCGACCTGGGTGCGGAGGTGTTGCGGGTGGATCGGGCTTCCGACGCCCGCGGTGGCGCGTCGGACACACCGCCTGCCAACCCGCTCGGGCGGGGCAGGCGTTCGGTGGCCGTGGACCTCAAGGATCCGGCCGGCGTCGAGGTGCTGCTGCAGCTGGTCGAGCGGGCAGATGTGCTCGTCGAGGGCTTCCGTCCAGGCGTCTGCGAGCGCTTGGGTTTCGGACCTACCCAGTGCCACGAGCGTAACCCCGGTTTGGTCTTCGCCCGGCTCACCGGCTTCGGACAGGACGGTCCGCTCAGTCAGGCCGCCGGACATGACCTGACCTATCTTGCCTACGCCGGCGCCCTGCACCCCATCGGCCCGATGGACGGACCACCGACGCCGCCGCTTAACTACGTCGCCGACTTCGGCGGGGGAGCGATGGTGCTCGTGGCCGGCGTGCTGGCTGCCCTGCTCGAGCGGCAGGGCTCGGGCCGCGGACAGGTGGTGGACACCGCGATGAGTGAGGGCGCAGCGATGTTCACCTCGATGCTGCACGGTTGGCAGGCCAGTGGCTTCTGGCCGGCCCACCGCGGTGGCGGCATGCTCGACGGCAGCGCACCGTTCTACCGTTGTTACACCTGCTCCGACGGCGGGTACGTGGCTGTGGGCGCCATCGAGCCGCAGTTCTACGGTGAGCTGCTGGACGGCTTGGGACTCGATGCCACCTTGGTCGCGCAACGATCGGAAGACAACTGGCCCGCGCTGACGGAGGAGTTTGCTGCAATCTTTGCGACCAAGACCCGCGCGGAGTGGACAGCGGTGTTCGACGGCACCGACGCCTGCGTGGCACCGGTGCTCAGCCCCACCGAGGCGCTCACGCACCCGCACGCCATCGCGCGGGGCTCGTTCGTCGACGTCGCCGGTATGACGCAGCCGGGGCCCGTTCCAAGGCTCGATCGCACCCCGGGCGCAGTCAGCTCACCGGCCCCGCACCCGGGCGAGCACTCGCGGGCGGCACTGACCGACTGGGGCATCGCAGCCGATCAGGTCGACGCACTGCTCGCTGCCGGGTCTGTTCGGGCCATTGCTCCGTAGACTGGGGGTGTTCTGTCTTCTCGAGGAGGGTCGTAAGGGCGTTGAGTCTGCTGCAGGGTGTTCGGTCACCCGCTGATTTGCGCCGCCTCGACCTGACCGAGCTTCGGGTGCTGGCCACCGAGATCCGCGAGTTCCTGGTGCAGAAGGTCTCGGCCACGGGGGGGCACCTGGGGCCGAATCTGGGCGTGGTCGAGCTGACGTTGGCGCTGCACCGGGTGTTCGACTCCCCGTCGGACGCAATGATCTTCGATACCGGCCACCAGGCGTACGTGCACAAGATCGTCACCGGACGCCAGGCCGGCTTCGACACGCTGCGCACGAAGGGTGGTCTGTCCGGCTATCCGTGCCGCGCCGAGAGTGAGCACGACTGGGTGGAGTCCAGCCACGCCTCCGCAGCACTGTCCTACGCGGACGGACTGGCAAAGGCCTTCGCGTTGCGCGGGCAACGCAGGCACGTCGTCGCCGTGGTCGGCGACGGGGCACTGACCGGTGGCATGTGCTGGGAGGCGCTGAACAACATCGCGGCCGGCCCCCACCGCTCCGTGGTCATCGTGGTCAACGACAACGGACGCTCGTACTCGCCGACCATCGGCGGGCTGGCCGAGCATCTGGCTGCGCTGCGGCTGCAGCCGGGTTACGAGCGGGCACTGGCCAGCGGCCGACGCACCGTGCAGCGCGTGCCCTGGGTGGGACGGGCGGCCTATGCGATGTTGCACGGTCTCAAGGTCGGGCTCAAGGACGCGGTCAGTCCGCAGGCGATGTTCGCCGACCTCGGCATCAAGTACCTCGGGCCGGTGGATGGGCACGACCAGGCGGCCATGGAGGCGGCGCTGCGGCGCGCGAAGGCCTTCGGGGGGCCGGTGATCGTGCACGCCGTGACCCGCAAGGGCATGGGCTTCGCCCCGGCGGAGAACGACGAGGCCGACCAGATGCACTCGACCGGGGTGATCGACCCCATCACCGGGGTGCCCGTTGGCGCCACCCCTGCTGGGTGGACCTCGGTGTTCGCCGACGAGCTCGTCGCCCAGGGGGCCCGTCGGCCCGACATCGTTGCCATCACGGCCGCCATGCCGGGCCCGACCGGGCTGGTCAAGTTCGCGCAGGCCTATCCCGACCGCTGCTTCGACGTGGGCATTGCCGAGCAGCACGCGCTGACCTCGGCCGCAGGGTTGGCGCTCGGCGGACTGCACCCGGTGGTGGGGCTGTACGCGACCTTCCTCAACCGCGCGTTCGACCAGCTCATGATGGACGTCGCACTGCTGCGCCAGCCGGTAACGTTGGTGCTCGATCGCGCCGGGATCACCGGGTCCGACGGAGCCAGCCACAACGGAATGTGGGACCTCGCGATCCTCGGCGTGATCCCCGGAATGCGGGTCGCAGCACCGCGTGATGCCCATACGCTGCGGGAGGAGCTCGGGGAGGCGCTGCTGGTCGACGACGGCCCCACCGCATTGCGCTTCCCCAAGGGCCCAGTGACCGAAAGTGTTCCCAGCGTTGAACGACTCGCCAGTGGTACCGACGTACTCCGGCGGCCGGCCGTCGACGCCGAGGCGGACGTGCTGCTCGTCGCCGTCGGCGCATTCGCCGGCCTTGCGCTGGAGACCGCCGGACGACTCGCCAAGCAGGGAATCGGGGTCACCGTCGTCGACCCCCGTTGGGTGCTTCCGGTGAACGATGACCTGATCGCGCTGGCCCGCGAGCACCGGATGGTGGCGACCCTGGAGGACGGCGGTGTGCACGGCGGAGTGGGCGCCACAGTCTCGCAGACGTTGCGCACCCTCGAGATCGACATCCCGTGCCGCGATCTGGGTGTGCCGCAAAATTTCCTGGACCACGCTTCCCGAGGTGAGGTGCTGACAACCCTGGGGTTGACCGCGCAGGACCTCTCCCGCCAGATCACCGGCTGGGTCGCCGGAATGGCGTCATCCGAGCTCGACAGTGCCCCCGTCGGTGAGAAGTCTCCCCTCGGGCAGAACTCCCAGGAGCCCGAGCGGCGCTGAGCGGCGCGGCGGCGCGCCCACGGACAACCGTGGCAGGCTAGAGGGCGTGCGCATCCTGATCGTCGAAGACGAAGAGCCTTTAGCCGAAGCCATCGCCCGCGGACTGCGCAGGGAGGGCATGGCCGTCGACGTTGCGCTGGATGGCGATGTCGGCCACGAGAAGGTGACGGTCACCCGTTACGACGTGGTGGTGCTCGACCGCGACCTGCCGGGCATGTCCGGTGACGCGCTCTGCCGCGAAATCACCGAAGGCGGCGAGCTGAGCCGGGTGCTGATGCTCACAGCCAGCGACAGCCTCGACGACAAGGTCGCCGGGCTGGCCCTCGGCGCCGACGACTACCTGACCAAGCCGTTCGACTTCCCCGAGCTGGTCGCGCGGGTACGTGCGTTGGGACGCCGGGCCACGCCGCCGGCTCCGCCGATGATGGTGGCCGGTGAGGTGCGCCTGGATCCATCCAAGCGCGTCGTCACCAGGGCAGGTGCACCGGTGGAGCTGACCCGCAAGGAGTTCGGTGTGCTCGAGGTGCTCATGGGCGCGCGTGGGGCGGTGGTGAGCAGTGAGGAGTTGCTGGAACGGGTATGGGACGAGAACGCCGATCCGTTCACCACCACCGTGCGGGTGACGATGATGACGCTGCGTAAGAAGCTCGGTGACCCCGGCGTGATCGACACCGTCGTCGGCTCCGGGTATCGGGTTCCTGCCTCCAGCTGACGCCTGATGAACGCTGAGCGGCAGACCGTGGGCGGCCGGGCGTGAGCCTGCGGCTACGGCTGACGGTGCTGGCCACGAGCCTGGTGGCGGTGGTGAGCCTGGTGCTCGTCGCGCTGGGGTGGGTACTCGCCGGTCAGATCTCGTCTTCCCTGCCACTGCGGACACCCGTCGCGGTGGACGGTGTGGTGACCGATGCCGGCGTGCTGACGGCGACCCTGCGGGGCCAGGCCCAGCACGACGTGGTGACCTACGGGGCGGGGGCCGTGGCGCTGGTGGTGCTGGCCGCGGCGCTGCTGTCCTGGTCGCTGACCGGCCGCGTGTTGCGTCCGCTTGCCGAGGTGACCGCCGTGGCGCAACAGCTGTCCCAGAGCACCATGCACGAACGGATCGACACCGTCTCCCCGCGCCGGGACGAGGTCGGCCGGCTGGCGGTGGCGTTCGACCGAATGCTCGACCGCCTGCAGGCCTCCTTCGACGCGCAGCAGCGTTTCGTCGCGGACGCCAGCCATGAGCTGCGCACGCCGCTGGCGGTGATGCGCACGGAGGTCGACGTCACCCTGGACGACCCCGCGGCAGATGTCGCCGAGCTGCGGCGGATGGGGGAGGTGTTGCGGGCGGCCACTGATCGCGCGGAGGCCATGGTCGCCGGGCTGCTCGTAGTGGCGCGGACCAGCGCCACCGGGGTCGCAGTGCATGAACCGGTCGACCTCGCGACCCTGGTCTGGCCTGCACTGGACGCCGTGCGCGCCGAGCTGACAGCTCGTGGTCTGGCAGTGCACAGGGACTTGCACGCCGCACCGACGGCGGGCGATCCGGCTCTGCTGGAGCGAGTGGTCGGCAACCTCGTGGAGAACGCGGTGAGCCACAATGTGACCGGCGGGTGGCTGCACCTGAGCACCGGCAGATGCACTGACGGGGTGCGGGTGCGGGTGAGCTCCTCGGGGCCCGAAGTGGAGCCGGCGAGTGTGGCGGCGCTGTTCGAGCCGTTTCGTCGCGGAGGGGCGGCGCGCACCGCCCACCGGGGCTCGGGGCTCGGGCTGACCATCGTGCACGCCGTGGTCACCGCGCACGGCGGGACGGTGCGCGCGGAAGCGGTACCGGGCGGCGGCCTCACCGTAACCGTCACCCTGCCTGCTGTGCCCGCCGCTCCGCAGGGGGCGTAGCGCCGGCTACTGCGTCCGTAGCGCGGTCGCGAGGGCCGGCGCGACCAGCGTCCGTTGCCATGGCCGCGCACCGCCGACCCGTAGCACCTCGGCCACGGTCTGCACGTCACGGTCCTCCGGCGGTGTCCAGCAGATGCGGCGCAGCAGGTCGGGCAGCAACAGATTCTCGACGGGCACGCGGTGCTGCTCACTGAGCGCCGCGAGCGCTGCCCGGGCGGCGGCGAGCCGGGCGGCCGCGTCGGGGTCGCGGTCGCTCCAGCGGCTCACCGGCGGGGGACCATCGTGGAGCGGGGAGGTGCTGGGTAACTCCTCCGGCGCCAATGCACGGGCTCGTTGCAGGGCGCTCAACCACGTCGAGGCCTGCCGGCGTTGCATTCGCCCACCGAACACCGGCAGCGCAGTAAGGGCCGCGACGTCGCCGGGGTCAGCGAGCACCGCCCCGGAGATCGCCGAGTCCGGCAGTATCCGCCCGGGTGCGATGTCACGGGCGGCGGCGAGCCGGTCACGCTCGTGCCACAGCTCGCGCACCGCAGCGAGCTGGCGCGGGTTGTGGAGCTTGTGGATGCCGGAGGTTCGCCGCCAGCGTTCCGCCTTGGCCCTGGGTGCACCTGCACTACGCACGTGCTCGAATTCCTCTGCCGCCCAATCCGTTTTACCCTGGGCGGCCAGCTCGACGACGAGCGCCTCGCGGAGTTCGAGGAGGACCTCGACGTCCAGCGCCGCGTACACCAGCCACGACTCGGGCAACGGTCTTCTCGACCAATCGTCCGCCCCGTGTCCCTTTACCAAGCCGAGGCCGAGCACCCGCTCGACAATGGCGGCGAGGCCCACCCGCTCAAACCCGAGCAGCCGCCCGGCGAGCTCGGTGTCGAACAGCACGGCGGGATACAGGCCGAGCTCGGCGAGGCACGGCAGGTCCTGGCTGGCCGCGTGCAGCACCCACTCCGGCCCGTGCAGCGCCCGCGCCAGCGGGGCCATGGCATCGCCAAGGCCGATGGGATCGACGAGTACCGACCCCGCTTCCGCCCGGCGCAGCTGAATCAGGTACGCGCGTCCCGAGTAGCGGAAACCGCTGGCCCGCTCCGCGTCCAGCGCCACCGGTCCGGTTCCGCCGTCGAGGAGATCGGCCGCTGCGCGGAGCGGCGCGTCGGTGGTGACCAGCTCGGGCACCCCATCGGCGGGGGTGAGCAAGGGAACAGTGGGTACCTGCTCCGTCGTGTCGGCCACCACAAGGGGAGACGATACGGCGGCCACTTCGCCTATCGGGATGACGGGCCCAAGCTGCGCACACCCAGCGGCGGCAGACCGGCTGCGGAGCTCAGCAGTGCGCAGAACGCGTCGGCGTGCCTGCTCAACGCGGGAGTCTTCGCCGTCCAGGACGCGCGGACCTCCACCTGATGCGTGCGAGCGGGTCCGGCGAGGTCTCCGAACCGTACGGACGAGGTCACCGTCACGGTGCCGCCCAACGCCGTGAAATCGGCGCCGCTGTTCGTGAGGGCCTCCTGCAACCAGCTCCAGCCGACGTCGGCCAGCAGCGGATCTGCGGCGAGGTCGGCGTCCAGCTCGGCCTGGATGTAGGCCACCAGGCGCAAGGTGCCACCCCACGCCTCGTGACCGTCGGGATCGTGCAACAACACCAAGCGGCCGCTCGCATCGCCGTGCTCGCTTCGACGCTGTCCGTCCGTGTCCTGATCGACCGCGACCTCGGCACCAAGCGCGTAGGTGTACGGGGCCAGTCGTTGCGGGGGACGGATGGGCCCCAGCTCGATCTCAGCTCGGCTCGATGCCGCGGAGAGCTCGGACACCGCCTTGCGAAACTCCTCTGGCTGAGCCAGCACACCGGACATGGTCACACAAACGGACGCTAGCCGCGTGCGTACTGCCTGGATCGCAGGCGCGCCGTACCGATGGTGGGCATGGCAACATGGACGCCGAGATGAGCAGACACGGGACTACCTCGACCACCGCCTCACCGCGTCGCCACCTCCCGGATGCGCCACTGCTGGCCGCCGCCCGGGGAGAGCGGCCCGCGCACCGTCCGGTCTGGTTCATGCGCCAGGCCGGACGCTCACTGCCCGAGTACCGCAAGGTTCGGGCGGGAATCGGCATGCTCGACGCCTGTTTCACCCCGGATCTGGTGTGTGAGGTCACCATGCAACCGGTACGCAGGCACGGGGTGGACGCCGCAATCTTGTTCAGCGACATCGTGGTGCCGCTGAAGGCCGCGGGCGTCGACCTGGACATCGTGGCCGGGACCGGGCCGGTGGTGGCCGAGCCCGTACGCCGGGCGGCCGACGTTGCTACCTTGCCTGCGCTGCACAGCGAGCAGCTGGCGCCAGTCGCGCAGGCAGTCGGCCTGCTGGTCAACGAGCTGGGCCCCACCCCGCTGATCGGATTTGCCGGCGCGCCGTTCACCCTCGCCTCCTACCTCGTCGAGGGCGGTCCGAGCCGCAACCACGAGCGCACCAAGGCGTTGATGCATTCCGACCCGCAGACCTGGCACGCGCTGCTGGACCGCCTCGCCGACTCCACCATCACCTTCCTCACCGCACAGATCGACGCCGGGGTCGACGCGGTGCAGCTCTTCGACTCCTGGGCGGGGGCGCTGTCGCTGGCCGACTACCGAGAGTTCGTGCTTCCGCACTCGGCACGGGTGCTGGCCACCATAGGCGAGCGGAAGATACCCCGCATTCATTTCGGGGTGGGCACCGGCGAGCTGCTCGGCGCGATGGGGGAGGCGGGCGCCGACGTGGTCGGCGTCGACTGGCGCATCCCGCTGCCGACCGCCGCGCAACGGGTCGGGGAGGGGAAAGCGCTGCAGGGCAACATTGATCCTGCGGTGTTGTTCGCTGGGCACGAAGCGGTCGAGCGTGAGGTGGGCCGAGTTCTCATCGACGGCGCTGCTGCCATTGCTGCCGGTGCGAGCGGGCACATCGTGAACCTCGGCCACGGCGTGCTCCCGGACACCGACCCGGACGTGCTGACCCGTGTGGTGGAGCTGGTGCACTCGTCGTGAGTCCGTCGGTCGCGGTGATCGGCGGTGGGATTTCGGGGCTTGCCGCCGCGCACCGGCTTCGGACGGTGCTCGGCCCCGCGGCGGCGATCACGGTGTTCGAGCAGTCGTCCAGGATTGGTGGGGTACTGCGCACGGTGACGCTGGCCGGGCACGCCTTCGACGTCGGCGCGGAGGCATTTCTCACCAGGCGACCCGAGGTCACCGACCTGCTGGGCGAGCTCGGGCTGACCGATCAACTGGTCCACCCGGCCGGCGTGCCTGCGAACGTGCGGGCCGCCGGTCGCTCGCACCCGTTGCCCGCCCGCACGGTGATGGGCATCCCCTCCACGGTGGAATCCATGCGCCAGGTGCTTTCCGCTGAGGGCCTGGCCCGGCTTGCGGCCGAACCCGAGCGGGCATTGCGCTGGGACGTGGGCAGCGACGTCTCGGTGGGTGAACTGGTACAGGATCGATTCGGCGTGGAGACGGTGACCCGCTCGGTGGACCCCTTGCTCGGCGGCGTGTACTCCGGGCGCGCGGAGTCGTTGGGGGTGCGCGCTGCGGTGCCGACGCTGGCGGCTGCGCTGGACCGGGGCGCGCCGAGCCTGCTGGCCGCGGCCGCTTCCGCGGTGCCTGAGCCCCGCCCGGGAATCCCGGTCTTCGGGGCGGTGCGCGAGGGCTACGGGCGGCTGATCTCCGCGCTGCGGGACTCGGCTGACCCGTCGGTTCGCCTGGCCTGCGCAGTGACCGAGCTTGGCGCCGATGCGCACAGGTGGTGGGTGCGCGCCGCGGACGGTGCCCGCGAGTGCTTTGACGCGGTCGTCGTCGCAGTGCCCGCCCCGGCTGTACGAAAGCTGCTTCGCACCGTGGCGCCGGCGGCGTCACACGCGGCGGACGGTATTCCGCTCGCGTCCTGCGTGGTGGTCGGACTGGCCTTCGACGCCAACCGGGTACAGCTGCCGCACACATCGGGGCTGCTCGTGGCCACCGGAGAACCTTTGCACGCCAAGGCGCTTACGCACTCCAGTCGCAAGTGGCCGCACCTGGGTGGCGAGGACGTGGTGCTCCTGCGTGCGTCACTCGGGCGCTACGGGGACACCACGGCGTTGCAGATCGATGACGCGGAGGTGGTGTCGCAGGTACGGGCCGACCTGGCCGCCGTGCACGGCATCACGGCGCCACCGTTGGACGTGATGGTGCAGCGGTGGGGCGGGGGACTGCCGCAGTATGCACCCGGCCACCTGGAGCGGGTTGCCGCTCTCACCGACGCGGTGGCCGCCCAGCCCGGCCTGGCGGTCGCGGGGTCGATGCTGCACGGGGTGGGCGTACCCGCATGTATCGCCACTGGCCGGGCCGCCGCCGACCGTGTCGTGCACCACATCAGCGCACCTGCGCGGGATGGTGGCGTGGTGGCACCATAGGTGGCATGGCACACCTTGACTACGCAGCGCTGAACTCCCAGATCCGGTACACCATGTTTTCGGCCTTCAAGACCCGTCCCGGCGTGCTGGGCGCCGACCGCGGACCCGCAGCCCAGGAGGCGGCGGAGTTCTTCGACGGGCTGGAGCGCAAGGGTGTGGTGGTACGCGGCGTGTACGACATCGCTGGGATGCGGGCGGACTGTGACTGGCTGGTGTGGACCCACGCCGAAACGATCGAGCAGCTGCAGGCCGCATACTCCACCCTGCGCCGGGACACCGCGCTCGGCCGCGCCAGCGACCCGGTGTGGTCCAACACGGCGGTGCACCGGCCAGCGGAGTTCAACAAGGGCCACCTGCCCGCCTTCGTCGCGGGCGAGGAGCCGGGCAACTACCTGTGCCTATACCCCTTTGTGCGCTCCTACGACTGGTACCTGCTGCCCGACGCCGAGCGTCGTCAGATGCTCGCCGACCACGGCAAGGCCGCCCGCGGGTACGCCGACGTCCGCGCAAATACGGTGCCCGCCTTCGCCCTCGGCGACTACGAGTGGCTGCTCGCCTTCGAGGCACCGGAGCTGCATCGCATCGTCGACCTGATGCGCGACCTGCGTGCGACCGAGGCCCGCCGCCACGTGCGGACGGAGATCCCGTTCTTCACCGGCCCGCGGGTGCCGGTCACCGAACTCGTCGCCGCCCTGCCCTGACCGGCCCGCCCTAATGGGCCGTTATTGAGCAGGGACCAAACGCATCGAAATTGAATTGATGCAGTACCGCTGGTCGGTCGGGTTGTCATAACCCTCGCCCTCGAAGACGTGCCCGAGGTGGCTGTGGCACGTCGCGCAGATCACCTCGGTGCGCTTCATGCCCATGGTGCTGTCATCGTGCAGGATCACCGCGTCGCTGTCCGAGGGCGCGAAGAACGACGGCCACCCGCAGTGGGACGGGAACTTGGTGTCGCTGCGGAAGATCTCGGCACCGCAGGCCCGGCACTCGTACACGCCGGTGGTCGTGGTGTCGGTGTACTCGCCGACGCCGGGCCGTTCGGTGCCGGCTTTGCGCAGTACCGCGTATTCCTGCGGAGTCAGCTTCTCGCGCCACTCCTGGCTCGGTGTGTACGACGGACGGGGTGGCCTGGGTGGTTCTGCTCATGCCTCCACGCTAACCCTGATCCGCTACAGCAGCATGCTCATCACGACGAGCACGGCGTTCCACAACGTGTAGGCGACGACGACGAGCAGCAGTCCCACCACCCCGACGGCGATCAGTCGCCGTAGCCCGGCGGCGCGGTTGGCCGAGCTGGCGAAGTCGCCGACGTCGGCGAGATAGCCCTCCACGGTGAAGCTGGGGTGCGAGCGCTCCATCCGGTCCAGGTGCGCGGCGAATGCCTGCGCTTCGGGGTCGTTGGGGTCGAGCCCCACCAGGTCCTCGCCGAACCGGCCGGGCGGAGGTACGTAGTTTTCCGCCCAGCCGGCGCCGCTCACGCTCATGGCCTTACGGTAGCGCTCACGGCGGGCAGATGGTGCCCGGCCGCGGTCGTTTCCCCTCGGCGAGATATACGCCGACGGCGTCTCGGGTGCAGGGGGAGGACAGGAACACCGGGTGTCCGGTGCTCTGCCAGCTGAGCACCGTGCCGTCGCTGCCTGCCTGTTGCACGTCGGTCAAGGTCGCCGGTGTGCCTGCGGCGCCGACGACCGGATCGGCAGTGGGGCTCACGAGCAGCGCCGGAGGCACCGCGTTGAGCGTCTTCACCGCCGGAGCGGTCGGAGGTGTGGGCCAGGACAGACACAGCAGTAGCCGGGCGGCGGCGTCGGCGCCGAACAATGGATAATCCTTGCGCCACTGGGCAACCAGGGTGGATACCTGGCCGGGGGTGGGACGCAGCGCCGCGTCGCTGCAATGACCGACGAAGGAGTCGTCGATCGCTGTGCCGGGGTTTCCCGCGACGGCGCGGCCCGCCGACTGGTCCAGGTAGGCGAGCAGGGCGGTGGGGTCGCCTGCGTTTGCGGTGGCCAGCGCCGGGCCGAGGCCCTGGCTCCCTGCCGGTGTGCGAAGCGCCTCGCGCACGGCGCGCAGGATCCCGCCCGCCGACAGTCGGCGTCCCCCCGCGCCCACCAACCCCGGCGCCGCCGCGCGGGCGCGCTGCATGAGGTCGGTGACAGCGCGACGGGGATCGGCGCCCGCTGGACAATTCACTGCCGCACAGCTGGTGGCGAATGCGGCGAACGCGGCCTCCGCCCCTATCGCCTGGTCCTTCGCCAGGCTCACCTCATCGGCGCCGGGTACGGCAGGGGAATCGAGCACCAGCCGCGCGACCTGCTCAGGGTGTAGCACGGCGTAGCGCAGCCCAATGGCAGCGCCGTCCCCCATCCCCAACAGCGACAGCCGGTCCACCTTCCACGTCGTGCGAAGCACCTCGAGGTCCTCCGCGGCGTGGGTGGTGTCGAACGCCGCCTCGGCCGGGCTGATCGCATCGGTGCAGGCCTGGGTGGCGTCGCGGCCGAGCTGCAGGGTGGCCGCGAGCGGATCAGCAGGGGCAGAGGCGTCGACGTCCTCGATGGCCGTGCGCTGCGCTGGCTTCAGGCAGGTGAGCGCCGCGGAGGTTCCCACCCCACGGCGGTCGGCGGCCACCAGCGGGCGCGTGGCCAGGAGCGCGGCGCTTCCCGAGGCTGCCAGGGTGGCCAAGGCGGTGGTGCTCGGCTGCTCCACGCCGGTGGTCAGCACGAGTGGTGCGGCGTCGCGGGGAGTGCTGGCGACGCGCGCGCGCAGCAGTCCGAGTGGTACCGTGCCCGCCAGTTTCGGGTCGAGCGGCACTGAGACGGTCGCGCAATCCAAGACGAGCCCGGCCTGCCGTGAGGTGAGCGCCAGCTTGCCCAGCGTGCTTGCTGTGCAGTCGCTCCATGGGAGGTCGGCCACGGGCGCCTGCAGCGGCGGGGACTGCAGGGCCGGAGGTGCGGACGAGGTGGGTGCGGGGGGCGCCTTGCCGTCCAGTAGGGCCACCGCCGGGCGCGTTGACGGCCCGGCGCTGCAGGCTGCAAGCGCCACCGCACCGACCAGCACGAGGAGCAGGGACTGGCTGGCGCGTTGCACCGGGCCAGCTTGCCAGCAGGTCGGTGAGCGCAGGGTGACCTGGGTCGGTCAGTGCACCCGAGGGGCAGCGTTACGCCGTTGCGCCAGTTTGCGAATGGGGTGCGTGCAGGTGTCCAGAATTCGCTTGGTCCGACGGGGGCGTACGGCGAAGCGCACCTCACCGCGGAAGTCGCGGTCTGCCGACGCCGCAAGCGAGAGTGCTCGGTACGCGGCCAGCACCTCCTGAAATCGTGCGGGGTCACCCCCCACGTCCGGATGCAGGGTCCGGAGCTGGGCTCGCAGCTGGGCGCGTCGGTCATCCATTGCCTGCGAGCCTAACGCCGCCGTACCCAGCGCAGCAGCATCGTCCCGTCGCTGTCGTCGAGCAAGTGCCCCACCGCCATCGGCCGGGGGGCCATGCTCGGCCCCGCTGAGATACGCCCCGCCATGCCGGGGGCCAGGCACGGCGCCGTGGTCAGGCACAGCTCGTCGACCAGATCGGCAGCGATGAACTCGCCGAACAGTGTCGGCCCACCCTCGCAGAGCACACGGAACAGCCCGCGCTCACCGAGCGCGGCGAGCGCCACGGCGGGATCGACCACCGTCGCGCCCACCGTGAGCACGGTGCCGCCCGCGGCCTGCAGCAGCTCGCGCTGGGGTGGTTCGGCCTGCGCCGTGGTGAGCACCAACGGAGGCACCTCGGTGTCGGTGAACAGTGCTGACGCTGAATCCAGCCGGGCGCTGCCGCTGACCACGGCAATCGGAGGCACGGCGGCCTGCCCGCGGGCGACCCGTCCCGCGCGCTGCGCCGGCGTCAACCGTGCTCCGCCGTAGTGCTCGGCGCGGGCCGTGCCCGCGCCGACCAGAATGACGTCGGCCAGCTCCCGCAACAGCGCGAACACCTGCTGGTCGGCCGGGGTGGCCAGGCCCGCGGTACGGCCCTGCACGCTCACTGCCCCGTCGATACTGGAGACGAAGTTCATCCGCAACCATGGTCGGTCCAGCGGCTGCGGGTAGGCGTACAGGCGGTGCAGCTGCTCCGTCGAGAGCTGCTGTGTGGGGAAGGACTCACCCGTGGGCAATAGTTGTCGCACGGTACCGATGACACCACGTCGATATTCTGCTCGGTATGCCCGCCCGCCTGGTCGACCGTCAACCGCAGCTCGATCAGGACGCGTTGGTGGCGTCGATGGTGCCGCCGCCGCGTTTCGATGATGTCCGCTTCGCCAGCTACCGGCCCGATCCCGACGAGCCCAGTCAGGCCGACGCGGTGCGCGCCGCGGAGGCGTTCGCCGAGGAGGTCAACGGGCGCCGGCCCGCCAAGCGCGGACTATTCGGCCGCAAGGCTCCGAGCACGGGTGGCGGTCTGTACTTCGATGGCGGCTTCGGCGTGGGCAAGACCCACCTACTTGCCTCGCTCTGGCACGCGGTGGACGGACCGAAGGTCTACGGCACGTTCGTCGAGCTCACGCATCTGGTCGGAGCGTTGGGTTTCGCCGCCACCGTCACGCAACTGTCCACTCACCGGCTGGTGGCCATCGACGAGTTCGAGCTGGATGACCCCGGCGACACCATGGTCGTCTCCCGGTTGCTGGCCGAGCTGACGGTGGCCGGGGTGAGCGTGGCGGCCACGTCAAACACACTGCCCGGCCAGCTCGGCGAGGGCCGGTTCGCCGCGGACGACTTCCTGCGGGAGATCCAAGCGATGTCGGACCGCTTCAGCGTGGTCCGCATCGAAGGGCCGGACTTCCGGCACCGCGACCTGCCTGCGGCGCCGCAGCCAATGTCAGCCGAGGACCTGGCGGCGGCCGCCGACGCCGTGCCCGGAGCAACACTCGACGACTTCGACGACCTGTGCGCGCATCTCGCCACCTTGCACCCGTCGCGCTACGGGGCGTTGGTCCGTGATGTTCCGGCCGTGTATCTCAGCGGAGTGCACGCGGCCGCGGACCAGGCCATGGCGCTGCGGCTGGTCGTGTTGGCTGATCGCCTCTACGACGCGGACGTACCCGTCAGCGTGTCCGGCGAGCCGCTGGATGCGGTGTTCACCGAGGAGATGGTGGCCGGGGGCTACCGCAAGAAGTATCTGCGCGCGACCTCTCGGTTGATCGCACTGTCCCGGCTGCAGCCGGCGTCGGGATAGTCGAACGTGGCACCCTGGGCGGTAGCCCGTTGACCACCTCACCACCTCACCAGCGAAGGACCACCCGTTGCGCCGTGTAGCCCCATCAGCAGTCCTCGCCATCATCGTGGCTGCGTCGGTGTCCGCCTGTGGGGGGAGTAGCGCACCGGCCACTGGTACCCAGGCACCCGCTGCGACAACGCCTGCTGCAACAACACCCGCTGCGACAACACCTGCTGGGACGCAGTCCGCAGCGTTGCAAGCCGCCTGTACCGCCTACAACGCTGCGCACAACACTGCCCGCCAGGTGGCCGTGTCCGCGGCGAACCCGATCTTGGCCGCTGCTCCCGCCCTGTTCCTCGTCAGCCTGCGCCAGACCGCGAGTAGCGCCATCAGCACCGTCCCCGAGTCGTCGGCGGTGTTCACCGAGCTGCGCGATGCGATCGACGACCTCAACAACCAGGCCACCACGGCGTTACCGGCCGGCGCTGACGGGACAAAGACCTTGGTCACCGTGAAGCCGGCACGGCTCAGCGCTGCCTTGGATGCCACGGACACGCTGTGCACCCCGCGCTAATGGGCGAAGTGCGTGGCGTCTGAGCCCGTGGAGCCGCGCGCGCAGCGTGGCGACCACGGCCCGCAGGTCGTCGCACATCATCCGGGCGAGGTCGCCGCTGAAGCCCTCGCGGACCACCACCCGCAGCACGGCGACCTCGCTGGCGTCGGCGGGCATGGTGTAGGCGGGAACCTGCCACCCGCGGGCCCGGAGCTCGTGCGAGACATCAAAGACGTCGAACTGCTGACCGGCGCGCATCTGGAACGCGAATACCGGGATATCAGCGCCGTCGCTGAGCAGCTCGAACTCGTCCCTGGCGGCGATCTGGCCGGAGAGCCAGCTCGCGGTGTCGCGCAGGCTCTGCATGATGCGGAGGTAGCCGTCGCGCCCGAGCCGCAGGAAGTTGTAGTACTGCCCGACGATCTGGTTGCCGGGCCGCGAGAAGTTCAGCGTGAACGTCGGCATGTCCCCGCCGAGGTAGTTCACGTGAAAGATGAGCTCCTCCGGTAGGTGCTCCTTGCCGCGCCACAGCACGAACCCGATGCCCGGGTAGGTCAGGCCGTACTTGTGCCCGCTCACGTTGATGCTCACCACGCGGTTGAGTCGGAAGTCCCACAGCAGCTCAGGATTCAGGAACGGCACCACGAATCCACCACTGGCGGCGTCCACGTGTACCGCTACGTCAGGTCCACCCTTGTCGACGAGGCCGTCGAGCGCCGCGACGATGTCGGCCACCGGTTCCAGCTCGCCGGTGTAAGTGGTTCCCAAGATGGCGACCACGCCGATGGTGTTCTCATCCACTGCGTCCAGAACCTGCTGCGGGGTGATGACGTACCGGCCGGGCTCCATCGGCAGATACACCGGCTCGACGTCGAAGTACCGGCAGAACTTCTCCCACACCACCTGCACGTTGGAGCCCATGATCAGGTTCGGCCGAGTGGTGTCCTGGCCGGCTCGGCGCGCACGCCAGCGCCACTTCATCGCCAGCCCGGCGAGCATCACCGCCTCGCTGGAGCCGATGGTGGACACGCCGATCGCGTCCTTCGCCTCACCGGGGACGTGGAACAAGTCCGCCACCATGGAGACGCAACGTGACTCCATCGCGGCCGTCTGCGGGTACTCGTCCTTGTCGATGAGGTTCTTGTCGAACGTCTCGGCCATCAGCCGCTCAGCCTCCGGGTCCATCCACGTGGTGACGAAGGTCGCGAGGTTCAGCCGCGAGCTGCCGTCCAGCATCAGCTCGCCGTGGATGAAGCGGTAGGCGGCGCGCGGATCCATCTCGCCCGCGGGAAGTACCGTCGCCGGGACTGGGTTTGTGCCCAGCCGCCCGGTATATGCGGGTTCCAGAACATCCTCGTCATTGCTCATGATTCGAACACTACGCACTGCCGGCACTGCGGCTCGTTCGAATTGCGCGTTCTGCGCGTTGCGGCACGGCCATAGACTGCGACGATGACGGTCTCAGGGGCGTTCCGGGTCGAGCCAGGCGCGTCAGTCCAGCTCAACCGTATCGATCCCGGCGCAACTCCGGTGGGGCCGCATCGCAAGAAGAAGGCTGCCAAGCGCTTGCGGCGCGTCGGCATTGAGCTGGACGCCCTTCAAGAGACGCTGTGGGCCGAGGGTCGGGCAGAGAATGTCGACGGTGGACGCAGGGTGCTCGTCGTCCTGCAGGGGATGGATACCTCCGGCAAGGGTGGCGTGGTTCGCCACGTGGGCGGCCTCCTGAATCCACAAGGTGTGCAGGTCACCGGCTTCGGGGTGCCGACAGCAAACGAGCGCAGGCATGACTTCCTGTGGCGCGTCCGGCGCCGGGTGCCCGGCGCGGGCGTGATCGGGTTTTTCGATCGTTCGCACTACGAGGAAGTACTGATCACCCGTGTGCGGGAGGTCATCACCAAGACGGTGGCCCGTGAACGTCTGGGCATGATCAACGACTTCGAAGCCGAGCTCGCTGAGTCGGGAGTAACGCTCCTGAAGTGCTTCCTGCACATCTCCGCGGAGGAACAGCGCAAACGCTTGCTGGCCCGGATCGACAATCCGGCCAAACGGTGGAAGTACAGCCCCGACGACCTCGCCGCGCGTGGACAGTGGTCGCGTTATCAGCAGGTGTACGAAGACACGCTCAGCCGGACCGGCACCGAGCTGGCCCCGTGGCACATCATTCCGGCCGACCACAAGTGGTACCGCAACTGGGCGGTGGCGCGGTTGCTGCTCGAGAGCCTGCGCGACCTAGCGCCGCAGTTCCCGCCGCCTGTGTTTGACGTCGACACCGAACGGATGGCGCTGACCACGGCCGATCCCTTGGGATAAAATTCGGCGTCGGCGACCTTAGCCGACTTTGTCGCAGGCGATGCCGTCGCCGTCTCGGTCCAGATTTGCGCTGTAGCCGGGCGTGCCCCGCCGCATGTTGCTAAAGCCGGCCTTCTTCGCCTCGGCGCAGCTGCGGAAGTTGAGCCCCCCGGAGGGCGGATCGACAGCGGGCGGCGGCACTGGATCAGGCACTCGAGTTGCGGTCGTCGGGGGTGCGGGCATCGGCGTCGTTGTCGTGGGTGCAGGTGCCATCGTGGTGGTCATGGTGGTCGGCGGCAGTTGCGAGGTCGTTGCCTGGGCTGTGGTCGACGTCGCGGATGCAGTTGTCGCCGCCGGCGTGGATGTTGTCGCTGTCACTGTCGTCGATGTTGGAGCCGCAGGCGGCGAGCCACTACCGCACCCGGCGAGCACAAAAACGAGGATTCCCAGGCCGACCACAACCTTCATACCGGACATAATGCCCGAACCAACGCTGATTCCCCACCGGGGGTTGCCCGCATGTGATTGGAGGAGCTGGAACGCCCGAAGGCTGAGGCGCGACAGCGCGAGGGCCAGGACCGGGGCCGCGCTAGCCAACATGGGTTAGTTGGCTTTGTCCCACCTGGGTCGGAACTAACTTCTAACCCGACAGCGCAGGCGGGCGGTGACGCACCGGCTCTCGCGCAAGGCTACGTGGTGCGCTCTGTTGTGCGCGGACCGGTAAATGACCGAGTCGCACGCCCGGCAGACGTACGTGCGATGACCGTGCGCAGGTGGGCGGCAGCGGAGGGCCGTTCGTCGGTCTGCGGCGCTCTCAGAGCCTCACGCTATTAGTCAAAGCATTCTTCCGACCTTGACCAACCCAAGCGGAGGGCGGATGATCTTAGGTCCGCCCGCACCAGGAGGTCGTCATGTACGCAGCACTCGTGACCGTCAAACTCGACGCCACCAGGCCCGACGACGTAATGAAGAATTTGCACGAGAACGTCGTTCCGCGTTCAAAGCAGGCGCCCGGGTTCGTCAGGGGCACGTGGCTCGGCGACGGCAAGCGCGGCCACGGTCTGATCCTGTTCGAGTCCGAGAAGCAAGCGCAGGATATGGCGAGCCACGCCAGTATGGATCCGGGAAGTCCCGTACAAATCGAATCCAATGCGGTTTACAAGGTGAACGCCGAAGCCTGACTCTGCGCCCCTCAGCTGGCGCTCAGATCGTCTCTGCCACCTCCACGGCCTGGATGAGCGCCGCGGCCATCGCCCGAGCCCACTGTGGCGGTCCAGTCCACCCAGAACACGGCCTTGAGCCAGACGGAACTCGCCACCAACTCGCTGTCCTCGCCTCGTCGGGCAGGATTGACCCACCGACTCACTACTCTTGCCGCCGGTCTGGCTTCAGCGCTCTTGCTCGCCAGCTCGCGGCAATTCGCCCTTACCGTTCGGCGGACCCCGCTCAGGCAACTCCTCGTGTTGGGCTGACTCCATTTGCAGTGCCTGCGTCTGGGCAGATGCCAGCCGTCGCTGAGCCTGCCACTGGGCCAGTGCGAGGAGCCGACGACGCTGCTCGGCCTGCCACGCCTGCTCCTGCGGCGACATTCCCTGCTGCACCGGGACTCCTACCCCTCGTATCAGCACTCGTCCACGACAGCCTTCTTCATGCTCGGGCCACCCCCGTGACGCACTGCGACCGAACAAGACTCACTGTGACACACATCACCCCACGGGTTCAACCGTTAACTGTGAGTTGGTCGAGCCGGTGGGCGTGCCGCCGACAGCAGGACCAACTCGCTGGGCAAACACGCCTGAGCGTGACGCGACGACGCGCTTCAGGTTGTCCGCTCGGCGTGGGCGGCTGTATTGGTTCATGTGTTCGGGAACTGTCCGTTGGAATGAGACGTTCCCTCGTACTCCGTCGTACCGGCAGGTCACCCCGCCGCGGCCGGTGAGGATCAACCTCGACCAGGCCCTCGCCCGCGACAACCCACCGCTGCACACCACGAACCCGCTCCGGGTCAGCGCCGGTGGTCTTCGACTCACCGGCTCCTGTGCGGGTCTCCTTCACGCCTGGGTTCGACTAAATACCGGAACCTGGATGGGGGAATGCACCTTTTACCGTGCGCAGCGGCAACCGCCGAGCCGCACTCGACTTGAGGCAGTGGCTACCTGCCGGTGCCATCACCCCACAACGGCCGTAGCCCTCCGACGGGCGTGAACTACCGACCTAGAAGGTTCGCCTTTTGCGTGTTGAACTCGTCAGGTGTGAGGATGCCTTGGTCTCGGAGTTCTGCCAGTTCGCGGAGCTCGGCAGCCACACTAACCGGCGCCGGTGTGTGGGGGGTTATAGGAGCGGTCCCCGCCTGATACCGCTCGCGAGTAATCCCCTCGACCCGCTCCCGGATGATCGCAGCCACCGCCTCGGCTTCGCCCTTCGGGACCTGCTCGACGATGTGCGCTGCCCCCGCCGTCGAGATTACGATCTTGCCCCACATCATTCCGCGGGACGATGTGACCGTGGTGATGCGGTCGTACGGGAAGTCTTCGAAAGATCGCTATAGGCAGCTGATCTTCACCCCGCGGCCTCTATTAGCGGCCGACGTGCTGTCCTAGACTCGCTGCATGAGCATTGCGGACGAGAAGTTCGTTTCAGTGGCGACGTTTCGTAAGTCTGGTGCAGCCGTAGCGACGCCCACGTGGATCGTCCCACTCGACGACGGCCGTGTGGGGTTCTGGACTTCCTCATCTGCGGGGAAGACAAAGCGGTTGCGCACCAACCCGGTTGTCACGGTCCAAGCGTGCAATCAACGGGGCAAGATCACGGATGGCAGCCAGAAGATCGATGGTACCGCGGTGCTGGTCAGCTCGGGTCCGGAGTTCGACGCGATTCAGGCCAAGGTGAAAGCCAAGTACGGCGTGATGGTGCCCATATCGAGGTTCTTCAATACCCTTGGCCACATCGGCAAGGGCAAATTTCCGTACGGAGACCTTGGAGTCGTCATCACCCTCGACTGATCGCACGACAGCCCCACCCCGGTACACCAGGGCAGGGCCGTTCGTGGATCTACGACGCTCTCAGAGCCTCGCTTGAATAGTCAGAACACTGCCCGCTCGCTGGCTACGGACACGGCGCTTCGAGCAAGTCGCTGGAGCATTCGTTCGACCTTGACCGCCCCAAGCGGAGGGCGGATGATCTTAGGTCCACCCGACACAGGAGGTCGTCATGTACGCAGCACTCGTGACCGTCAAACTCGACGCCACTAGGCCCGAGGACGTCATGAAGAACCTGCACGAAAGCGTCGTTCCGCGTTCAAAGCAGGCGCCCGGGTTCGTTAGGGGCACGTGGTTCGGCGACGGTAAGCGCGGCCACGGTTTGATCCTGTTCGAGTCCGAAAAGCAAGCGCAAGACATGGCGAGCCACGCCAGTATGGATCCGGCAAGTCCCGTACAAGTCGAATCCACTGCGGTCTACAAGGTAAACGCCGAAGCCTGACTCAGCCCCGTCCGCGGGCGCTCAGTTCGTCTTTGCCAGCTTGTGCGTGCCCTCCTCGACCAACTCATCGAGTTCGGCAGCGATGGCGGCTTGTGGGTCGTGGTCGTCCGGTCCGCGCTTGTAGATCATCACGAACCGGTACGGCACGCCATCGACGTCCACGTGGTCTCTCCACGGGACGTAGACCCATTCGCTGCGCATGATCTGAGCGGCGGCAGTGGTCGACGCCGGTACCTCTGCTCGGTCGCGTACCTCTAACCAAGCGCCCTCAGCGTGCGGTGTCCAGTCCACGATCCTCGCTACGTCACCGGGCTGCCAGTAGGGGCGGGGCACGACGAGCCGCAGGCGGGTGAACCCAGCGGCGCGCAACTGCTCGGGTAACGCAAGCCGCCGGGGCAGAGGAAGTGCGGTGCTCATCGTGCCGCCTCCACACTCGGCTTGAGCAGGTTGTAGAGCCGCTCGACCGCCTCGGCCACCCGCACCGGCTCGTGCAGCGGGCCACCGTTGCGGACTTCCGCCCGCATCCATCCGGCGCGGATGAGCAGGTGGTCGGTGGGGCGCGCCATGAGGTCGTACGCCATGGCGGCAACGGCACCGCGAGCATCGTTCCAGTCGAGCCCGTCGAGCACATGCTCACGGCTCATCATCGCGGCAATGTCGGCGTACACGCCCGCAATCTCATAGTCGGGCTCCTGCCCGACTATGACCGGCATCCGGGCGAACAGGTCGAGTGCCGCCGCTGTGGGGTCGTCGGGTACGTCGATCGGATCGAAGGACTGAGTGTTGCTCATGGTGGTGCCTCCTGTTTCGAAGGCACCCTCTGCCTGTCCAGTGGTCCACGTATGGTCCACGAAACAAGAAAGAAGCCCCCGAAAGGGCCTCTGACCTGCACCGATAGCGGTGCGCGATACTGGGATTGAACCAGTGACCTCTTCCGTGTCAGGGAAGCGCTCTCCCACTGAGCTAATCGCGCAAGTCGTGATGGAGGCGGAGACGGGAATCGAACCCGTGTACAGGGCTTTGCAGGCCCTTGCCTAAGCCACTCGGCCACTCCGCCGGAGAGCCCGAGATTGAGCCTCTCGAGCGGATGACGGGATTCGAACCCGCGACCCCAACCTTGGCAAGGTTGTGCGCTACCAGCTGCGCTACATCCGCACTGCATGTCACCGTATCCCCAACAGCGCGTCAGGCGGTGCGGGAGCGAACACTAGCGGAGGGTCGCCGCCGACACCAAACCGGGTCAGGCTCCCCCGGCGGTGAGCAGTGCCGCGAGCTCGGTGTCCAGGTCGATGACCTGCGGCTCCCCGCCGATGGGTACCAGCCGCTCGCTCGCGTCGATGAAGGCGGCGAGCTCGCCGGCGGACGCCTCGCAAAAGGCTCGACCGGCCGGTGCGGAGAGTTCGATCGCAATGACGGCGCCCTTGCTGCCCGGAAGCGGTGCGATCCGGACGTCGCCTTGCCCGGTCTGCTGGTGCAGGCCTTCAGCCAACAAGCGGCGCGCGAACACCCACTCAACGTCCGCGGCGTTGCCACTGGAGAATCGCACGTGCACGGCATACGGGTCCGACGTCAAATACTGCATCCGCACGCGAAGCAGACTGCCCATACCGCCTCGACGTCGGTGGGTGAGCCGGTGGACCCCGTCGCGGAGGGTGAACGTGGTGTGCGCGGTGACCGAGCTTTCCTCACGCCTCACGTACAATTCCTCTCTGACCGGTGCCTGCTCGACCCCGAGCGGGGCCGTCACCTACTCTTCGCCTGAGCCCGCTGCTCCGGTTCGACCGCATCCGCAGCCGACACTCAGCCCCTCTCGCGTGCGGGTCTTCGGTGTGTCCCCGTAGTGTTGATCACAGAATGTGCATTGCTCGACGCGCGGCGTAGCTGCAGTGAACCGTTGGTGGCATCCGCCGCGAATACCCGACGTGAGGAACTTGCAAGTGGTGCAGAGCGACTCCCGCGGCCCGCAAGGGGACAACGTGCAGCGCAACGAAGCTCAGCGGGGCGATGTCGTGGCCGGACGCTCGCGAGTCCAGAGGTCCTCCCGGGCGGCGGATCCCGAGCGAGCGCGCGAGGACGCACGGATTGTGGAGCGGATCGCCAACGGCGACGAAACCGCCCTGTCTGACCTATATGACCGTTACGCCAAACCGGCGTACTCGCTGGCCCGACGGATCTGCGTCGACGAGCTTTTGGCCGAAGACGTGGTGCAGGAGGTCTTCCTACTGGTCTGGCGTGATCCGTCGCGCTATCAGCCCGGGCGCGGTGCCTTCTCCTCCTGGCTGCTGACGGTTGTGCACCACAAGGCAGTGGACGCAGTACGTCGTGAAGGTGTTCATCGTCGCCGGCAGGTGGTGATGGACGACGAGACGACGGATCGGATGGCGCCGGACACCCCGGGAGCAGACCAGAACGCGATCGGGAACGTGGTGGGCGACAACGTCCGCAAAGCCATCAACGATCTCCCCGCCGAGCAGGCGAAGACGATGATGTTGGCCTACTACGGGGGTTACACCCAACGGGAGGTCGCCGCGATCATCGGCGTCCCCCTGGGCACGGTGAAATCAAGGATGTTCGCGGCCTCGCAGCGGTTACGCGCCGCACTGGGATCGCTGGCCTTGGACTTCGGAATTGCCGGCGTACGCGCGGAAGGAGAGGGCCTGTGATGAGTGCTGAAGCAGACCGGCACTGCAATAACCTGGAACTCGCGACCGGCTGGGCGTTGCACGCGCTGGAACCGGACGACGAGTCGATGTTCGGCGGTCACCTCCCGACCTGTGCGGAATGCCAGGCCGAAGTGCACGCCACTGAGGACGTGGCAGTGTTCCTTGCTGCGGATGTCGAGCAGTACGAGCCACCCGCCCATCTTCGCGCCGCGGTGCTCAACGCAGCCCGTACTCCCCAGGTTCCTCGGCAGAGCCAGCCCGTGGGAATGGCGCCGCGTGAGCTTGCGCCCGTGCGCCCGCGGGGCTCAGGGCGGGCTCGTCGCAGTGCTGCGTCTACCGGGCGGTTCAGCAGTTCGCGAAGGACGTTGCTTGCCGCCGCTGCCGCTGTGGTCCTCGCCTTCGGCGCCATCATCGGGTGGGCCGGGACTGCTGCCTTGAACCAGTCGAGTCCGACCTCGGTGAGCGCGCTCAACGAGCAGAACGTGATGTCCGCCCTGACCGATCCCTCGGTACGCAAGGTGGCGCTGACCGACAGTGGCTCGTCCACGCCGATGGCACTCTTGCTCGCCGGACCCGCGCAGTCGACGGTCTTGCCGGTGAACATGCCCGCGACGGCAAGCGACTCGCAGTACGTGCTGTGGGGCGTGCCGGACGGCCCCGGCGCGAAGCCGTTACCGCTCGGCGGAGTCGTGGGGACGAACGACGCCCGCAGTGTGACGGTGATGAATCCCGCCGCGCCGGCGAGTTTCACGCGCTTTGCCGTGTCCATCGAGCCCGCGGGCAGCACTCCGACCACGCCGACGACGGTGGTGGCGACGGGCCAAGCTCAGGCCTGAGCCGGCAGTGTCCATGGTCCACCGCGTGCGTGTTACTGTTCCCAACCGCACGTGCGGCATCCGGGCGATCCCGGAGTGAGCACGGTCCCGTGGCTCAGTGGAAGAGCGTCCCGTTCACACCGGGAAGGTCGCTGGTTCGAACCCAGCCGGGACCACCACGTCTGAGCGGGTCAAGTGGACATGCTGAGCACCGATAGCATCGGGGCAACATTGTCGATCTCACCCAAGGAGCCCGCGCCGTGGCACATCCGATCGCCCCGATTTCGCATCGACTGATGGTCGCGGCGGGCACCACGGCGGGCTCTGCAACACGCGAGGCGGGGCTTGCCGGCAGGGGAGCCGATGCCGCGGTGGTGGTGCGCGACGCCGACGGCGCACTGCACGACCTGTCCTGGACGCCGGTGGCCGACACTGAGGTCACAGCGGTTGAGGCGAGTTCTCCCGACGGGCGGATGGTCATCCGGCACTCCTGTGCGCATGTGTTGGCCCAGGCGGTGCAGTCGCTGTTCCCGGACGCGAAGCTGGGTATCGGGCCGCCCATCACGGACGGCTTCTACTACGACTTCGACGTGGCGCAGCCATTCACCCCCGAGGACCTCACGGCCATCGAGAGGAAGATGCGCCAGATCATCAAGGGCGCGCAGCGTTTCTCTCGACGGGTGCTGGGCTCGGTGGCGTCCGCCGAGGCCGAGCTGGCTGATGAGCCGTACAAGCTGGAGCTGATTCGCGACAAGTCCGGTGTGGACGATCCCGAGGTGATGGAGGTCGGCGAGGGGGAGCTGACCATTTACGACAACCTCGACCCCCGCACCGGGGAGAAGGTGTGGGCCGACCTGTGCCGCGGGCCGCACATCCCCACCACCAAGCACATTCCTGCGTTCAAGATCACCCGCAGCTCCGCCGCCTACTGGCGCGGCGACCAGGCCAACGCCGACCTGCAGCGGGTCTACGGCACGGCCTGGGAGTCCAGTGCAGCGCTCGACGCGCACCTGGAACTTATTGCCGAGGCCGAGCGCCGCGACCACCGCAAGCTCGGTAACGAGCTGGACCTGTTCAGCTTCCCCGATGAGATCGGCTCCGGTCTTCCGGTCTTCCACCCCAAGGGTGGCGTGATCAAGCGGGAGATGGAGGACTACGTCCGCAACCGGCACATCGAGGAGGGCTTTGACTACGTCGGCACCCCGCACATTGCCAAGGGCGGACTGTTCGAGACCTCAGGGCATCTGCCCTACTACGCCGAGACCATGTTCCCGCCGATGGATCTGGAGAACAGCAAGTACTACCTCAAGGCCATGAACTGCCCCATGCACAACTTGATCTTCCGCTCGCGCGGTCGCTCCTACCGCGAGCTGCCCCTGCGGTTCTTCGAGTTCGGGTCGGTCTATCGCTACGAGCGCTCCGGGGTGGTACACGGCCTCACCCGGGTTCGCGGACTGACCCAGGACGATTCGCACAGCTACGTCACCCCGGAGCAGGCACCCGGCGAGATCAGGCACCTGCTCGCCTTCGTGCTGGGCCTGCTGAAGGACTTCGGCCTGGATGAGTTCTACCTGGAGCTCTCCACTCGCGGCGACTCCGACAAGTTCATCGGCTCGGACACCGACTGGGAGTCCGCCACGCAGGTGCTCAGCGACGCCGCCACCGAGACCGGACTCGAGCTGGTGGCGGACCCGGGTGGTGCCGCGTTCTACGGCCCGAAGATCTCGGTGCAGGCGCGGGACGCGATCGGCCGCACCTGGCAGATGTCCACGATCCAGTACGACTTCAACCAACCGGCCGGCTTCGGCCTGGAGTACTCCGCTGCCGACGGCACCCGTCAGCAGCCGGTGATGATCCACTCCGCCAAGTTCGGCTCGATCGAGCGCTTCCTCGGCTTGCTCACCGAGCACTACGCCGGAGCGTTCCCCGCCTGGCTGGCACCGATGCAGGTCGTCGGAATTCCCGTCGCGGACGCGTTCGCCGAGCACCTGATGGACGTGGCCGGACAGCTGCGTCGGCGCGGAATTCGCGTGGAGGTAGACGTGAGCGACGAGCGGATGCAGAAAAAGATCCGCACGCACACCACCCAGAAGGTTCCGTTCATGCTGCTCGCAGGCGAACGTGACGTCGAGGCCGGCGCGGTGAGCTTTCGCTTCCGCGACGGCACGCAGTGCAACGGTGTGTCCGTGGCCATGGCCGTCGAGCTGATCAGCGACTGGGTGGACGGGCGGCGCAACGCCTCGCCGACGGCAGCATTGGTGCAGGCCGGGTGAGGGCGCTGCACCAGCGAGGCGCTGGGGACGGTGATCGTCTCGAGCGACTGTGGACCCCGCACCGGATGTCCTACATCGCCGAGCCGGCCGGTGATGGCCGACCGGCGACGAGCCATCCCGGTGAGCCCGACTGTCCGCTGTGCGCAATCCCGAGCATGGATGACGCCGAGGGGCTGGTGCTGACCCGCGGCGAGCACGTCTACGCGGTGCTGAACCTGTATCCGTACAACCCCGGACACCTGATGGTGCTGCCCTACCGCCACGTGGCGGAGCTGGAGGACCTGACCGCTGCCGAGTCCAGCGAGCTGATGTCGGTCACCCGGGACGCCATCATCGTCATCAAGGCAGTCTCGCGTCCGCACGGCTTCAACGTCGGACTGAACCTCGGCGCGGTGGCGGGCGGCTCGCTCGCGGCCCATCTGCATCAGCACGTGGTGCCGCGCTGGGGCGGTGACGCGAACTTCATTACCGTACTCGGGGGGACGAAGGTGCTGCCCCAGCTCCTCGGGGAGACCCGCGCCCTGTTGGCCGCGGCCTGGCCAGGCGTTCAGTGAGTACCGCGCGCATCGTGCTCGGTCCGCTCCTGCGCTTTGTCGACTCCCACCGGGCGACCGTATGGGTGGAGACCGATGCGAGCTGCGAGGTTGCCGTGCAGTGCGGTGACGTGCGCGGGGTCGAGCGGACGTGGTGCCTGCACGGTCACCACTACGCGCTGGTGGTGCTCGAAGGACTGCCCGCGGGGTCGGAGACGCCCTACAGCGTGCAGCTCGACCGTGCACCGGTGTGGCCGACGAGTGGGTCTGCGGCGAGCCTGATCCGCACCACGGCGGACGACGCGGAGGTGCGGTTGGCGTTCGGATCCTGTCGCCGTGGTGAGGGTTACACCGCAGCCGATCTCGAGGCATTGGGCGCGGACGCGCTGGTCGCGATGGCCCAGCGCATGCATTCGATCGAGGTCGACCACTGGCCGAACGCGCTGCTGCTCATCGGCGACCAGGTGTACGCCGATGATCCCTCCGCGGCGGTCACCGAGCGTCTGCACGCTCGGCGGGCGGGCGGCCTGGGGCCTCCCGGCGTCGCCACCGGGCAGGAGACCGTCGTGGACGAGATCTGCGACTTCGAGGAGTACACCTGGCTGTACCACGAGTCGTGGGGGTCCGAGCATGTCCGTTGGTTGCTGTCCACGGTGCCGACCTGCATGATCCTGGACGATCACGACCTGCGCGATGACTGGAACAGCTCGTACTCCTGGCGTCGGCAGATCGTCACCGAGCCGTGGTGGCGCTCCCGGGTGATCGGCGCGTTCTCCTCGTACTGGGTCTACCAGCACCTGGGCAACCTGTCGCCGGACGCGCTCGCGGCCGACGACCTGTACGCCGCCGTACGTGCGGCGAGCAGTGACGGGGAACGCGTTGGCCTGTTTGCGGAATTTGCCTGGCGGGCGGACACCGAGCCGGACTCCGCCCGCTGGAGCTTCCACCGTGACTTCGGACGTACCCGCCTTTTGATGCTCGACTCGCGGTGCTCACGCAGGCTGGACCCGGGCAACCGGGCGATGCTCGACGAGGCGGAATGGCGCTGGGCACGTGAGCAGGCGCTGGCCACGTCGCCCTCGGAGCGGCCGTTCGACCATCTGCTGATCGGATCGTCCTTGCCGTTTCTGATGTTGCCTGGGCTGCACCACCTGGAGGGTTGGAACGAGGCCACGGCGCAAGGCGCGTGGGGGCGGTGGGGAGCCAAACTCGGGGAGAAGATCCGCCTCGCCGTCGACCTGGAGCACTGGGCGGCCTTTCGGCGTTCCTTCGATGACATGGTGCAGCTGGTGGTCGACGTTGCCAACACAGCGCACCCCCCGGCCTCGGTGCTGTGGTTGTCCGGCGATGTGCACTGTTCCTACCTCGCGCGCGCCGAGGTGCACGACGTCGACCCGCAGCGCACTGCGGTGCACCAGTTGACCATGTCGCCGTTTCGAAACCCGCTGAACAAGCCGATTCAGGTGGTCAACCGACTGGTCAAGCGCCCCGGTGTGGTGCGGGTGCTCCGCATGTTGTCCGCACGGGCCGGGGTACGTGAGCCGAACATCTCCTGGACGGTGAAGAACGGCCCGTGGTTCGACAACGGGGTGATGACGGTGGTGCTGCACGAGCGGACGGCGCGGGTAGAGGTGGAGCACGCGCACGTCGATCCGATCGGCGATCAGGTGCTGCGCCGAACGCTTGTGCGTCAGCTGGCCTGAGCTCACCGACTATCGTGGCGGCAGCGCCCAGGGTGGGTTCGGCGTGTCGAGTGGTCGGGAGACGAGATTGAGTGCGTTCAGCGCGTTCGCCAGGGCTGGGCTGTCCAAGGGAACCGCTTCGCTGGCGAAGTCGATGATCAAAGTCGGACTGAGCCCCGACGCGGTGACGGTCATCGGCACCATCGCCGGCGTCGTCGCTGCAGTCACACTGTTTCCCACCGGCCATCTGTTCATCGGAACGCTGGTGATCTGGTTTTTCGTGATGTTCGACATGCTCGACGGAGCCATGGCGCGCGTCCGCGGCGGAGGCACGCCGTTCGGTGCCGTACTCGATGCCACGTGCGACCGCATCGCCGACGGAGCGATCTTCGGCTCCCTGGCGTGGTGGGCGTTCACACTGGGAAACAGCAAACCGCTCGCTGCCGCAGCACTGCTGTGCCTGGTCACCTCGCAGGTCACCTCCTACGTCAAGGCACGAGCCGAGGCCAGCGGGTTCTCCGCCCACGCCGGCCTCATCGAACGTCCCGAGCGCCTCATCATCGTGTTGGCCGGCGCCGGTCTGACCGGACTTGGGCTGACCTGGTCCATCCATATCGCGATGTGGGTGTTGGCGGTGACCAGTGTGGTCACCGTCATCCAACGGGTGCTTGCGGTGCGCAAGGCCGACGGCGCCTGCGAACAGACCCCGGTCTGAGCCGATGAAGTGGAACGAGCGGGCCGCCGACCTGGGCTACGGCGCCGGGTGGCGCCTCGTCCGAGCGTTGCCAGAACCCTTAGCCGCCAGGGCTTCCGATAGGGGCGCGGACCTGGTGGTGCGGCGGGCAGGCGCCACCGCTCAGCTGCGCCGCAATCTCGCCCGCGTGCTCGGGATCGACCCGGCTGATGTACCCGACACACTGCTGCGGGCTTCGCTGCGGTCCTACGCCCGGTACTGGCGGGAGGCCTTCCGGTTGCCGTCGATGGACCATGCCGCGCTCGCCGCCAACATCGACGCCGACGTCGAGGGGCAGCCCCATCTCGATGCTGCCCTCGCGGCCGGCAAGGGCGTGGTGCTCGCCCTGCCGCACAGCGGGAACTGGGACGTCGCGGGCGTGTGGCTGGTGGCTCATAGCGGCACCTTCACCACGGTGGCTGAACGGCTGCAGCCCGAGTCGCTGTTCGCCCGGTTCACCGCCTACCGGGAGGGCCTCGGGTTCGAGATCCTGCCCCTGACCGGTGCGGCGGAGTCTCCCGTCCGCGGCATCGTGCGCCGATTGCGGGCCGGGGGAGTCGTGTGCCTGCTGGGCGATCGGGACCTGAGCACGGCAGGCATCCCGGTGACGTTTTTCGGCGAGCAGACGAAGATGCCCGCCGGACCGGCACGCTTGGCGCGCAGCACCGGCGCGGCGTTGCTTCCGGTGCACTGCTGGTTCACACCGGGCGGCTGGCGGATGCGCATCCATCCGCCCGTTGACCCCGCGCTCGACCTCGCGGCGGCGACTCAGGCGGTGGCGGACCGGTTTGCGCAGGGGATAGCCGAGCAACCCGCCGACTGGCACATGCTGCAACCGTTGTGGTTGTCCGATCTCGCGCCGCGGCAATGAAGATCGGGATGGTGTGCCCCTACTCCTTCGACGTCCCCGGGGGAGTGCAGGCGCACATCGCCGAGCTGGCGGCGGTGTTCATCGCCCAGGGTCACGAGGTGAGTGTGCTGGCGCCCGCCGAGGAAGACACGGTGTTGCCGTCCTATGTGGTCAACGGAGGCAAAGCCATCGGCGTGCCCTACAACGGCTCGGTGGCGCGGCTCAGCTTCGGCCCCAACAACTTCGTGCGAGTTCGCCGCTGGATTGCCGAGCATGACTTCGACGTGTTGCACATCCACGAGCCGAATGCGCCGAGCCTGTCGATGTGGGCCATGGTGGTGGCGGACGGCCCCATGGTCGCGACGTTTCACACCTCGACGACGCGCTCGCGGGTGCTGAGCACGTTCCAAGGTGTGCTGCAGCCGTTTCTGGAGAAGATCAACGGTCGGATTGCGGTGTCGGACCTGGCTCGTCGGTGGCAGGTGGAGTCGCTCGGCTCCGATGCGGTGCTGATTCCCAACGGCGTGCATGTGCGTGCCTTCACCGAAGCGAAGCCGCTACCGGGGTACCCCCGAGCGGGCGGGACCCTGGCGTTCGTCGGCCGTTACGACGAGCCCCGCAAGGGCATGCCGGTGCTGCTCGCTGCGTTGCCGGCACTGCTGCAGCGCCACCCTGAACTACAGGTACTAGTCGTCGGGGGAGGGGATGCGGATGCGCTGCGCAAGGCCGCTGGCCGGCGTGTGGCCAGGCACCTGCGACTGCTCGGCCGGGTCGATGACGCAAAGAAGGCGTCCGTCCTGCGTAGCGCCGACGTGTATTGCGCCCCCAATACCGGCGGCGAGAGCTTCGGCATCGTCCTGGTCGAGGCTATGTCCGCCGGTACCGCCGTGGCGGCGAGTGATCTCGATGCGTTTCGGCGTGTGCTCGACGGCGGCGCCGCAGGTCGACTCGTACCCACGGGTGACGTGACGGCGTGGACGCAGCAGCTGGACGTGCTGTTGAGCAACGCTGGGGGTCGGGCAGAACTGGCTGTGCACGGCCGTCGGGTGGTGGCCGAATACGACTGGCTGGTGGTGGCCCAGCAGGTGATGCAGGTGTACGAGACGGTGACCGCGGGCCGGGAGCACGTGCACGAGGCCGACAGATGAGCGAGCGCAGCGACGTGGGAATACAGCGGTGAGCGAGCGCAGCGACGTGGGAATGCAGCGGTGAGTACGGCGCTGATGGTGCTTCTGATCGCGCTAGCCGTCGTCGTTCTCGCTTTGGCGGCACTGTGGATCTACGGAATGGCGCACCGCCTCGATCGTCTGCATGTGCGGTTGGACTCGGCGTGGTTGTCGCTGGAGGCCGCACTGTGCCGGCGCGCGGTGGTCGCTCGGACTATCGCCGCCGCGGAGCCTTCCACTGACCCGCAGTTGGCAACCCTCGCTGCTTCGGCCGAACGGACCAGCAAGCCCCGTCGTGAGACTGCGGAGAACGCGCTGTCCGCCGCGCTGGAGAACGTCGCCGTGGAACGCTTGTCACCGCAGCTCGCGGGGGAGCTCGCCGACGCCCAAACCAGAGTCCTGCTGGCGCGACGGTTCCACAACGACGCCGTCCGGGACACTGTCGCCCTACGCAGCAGACGGCTTGTCCGGTGGCTGCACCTCGGAGGCACCGCGCCGCATCCGCACTACTTCGAGATCGTCGAGCGTCAATTGTCGGCCGGACCACCACGACGCCCCGCCGCCCGGGTGGTGCTTTTCGACAGTCGCGAACGGGTCTTGATGCTGCGCGGAGCGGCGCCGTCCGGGAGCTTCTACTGGATCACCACCGGGGGCGGCGTGGAGCCGGGGGAAAGCTTGCCCGAGGCCGCGGTACGCGAGCTCGCCGAGGAGACCGGGCTGCACCTGGACGTGGACGCATTGCGCGGACCGCTGTGGTGGCGTCGTTTTGTGCTGGAGTTCGACGGACGCACGATCGAAGCCGAGGAGACCTACTTCACCGCCACGGTCCAGGATTTCACCCCGGCGCGGGACGGCTTCACCGAGCTCGAGGCGCGCACCATCACCGATTTTCGCTGGTGCAGCTCCGCCGAGCTCGAGCGCATCGACGGTGCGGGCGAGCGCGTGTATCCACCGGGGCTCGGCGCACTGTTGTCCGAAGCCCTTACTGCTGCACGAGCCGCCTCAGATGCGCCGCACCCCGCTGTCCGCCGCCTGCCCTGACGAGGACTGGCGGAAGCCGCCGTAGGAAAGCCCTACGATGGACGTGTCCAAGCACCACGCCCCAGCACGAAAACGGGAGTTCACCGTGAGCACCGCCGAGCCCAGCACCGTAGCCACCACCACCGCCGCAGGCACGGGAACCGCCCGGGTCAAGCGCGGGATGGCCGAGATGCTCAAGGGCGGCGTGATTATGGACGTGGTCACCGTCGAGCAGGCCAAGATCGCCGAGGACGCCGGCGCCGTCGCCGTGATGGCACTGGAGCGGGTGCCCGCGGACATTCGCGCCCAAGGCGGAGTGTCCCGGATGAGCGACCCGGACATGATCGACGGCATCGTTGCTGCGGTCAGCATTCCGGTGATGGCCAAGGCCCGCATCGGACACTTCGTGGAGGCGCAGATCCTGCAGAGCCTCGGGGTGGACTACGTGGACGAGTCCGAGGTGCTCACCCCTGCCGACTACGCCCACCACATCGACAAGTGGCAGTTCACCGTGCCGTTTGTGTGTGGGGCCACCAACTTGGGCGAGGCGCTGCGGCGGCTGACCGAAGGCGCGGCGATGATCCGCTCCAAGGGCGAGGCGGGCACCGGTGACGTCTCCAACGCCACCATGCACATGCGCACCATCTCCGCGGAGATTCGACGACTCACCTCGCTGAGCAAGGACGAGCTCTACGTCGCCGCCAAGGAACTGCAGGCCCCCTACGAGCTGGTCGCTGAGGTGGCCGCCGCAGGCAAGCTGCCGGTGACCCTGTTTACCGCGGGCGGGATCGCCACGCCTGCCGACGCCGCAATGATGATGCAGCTGGGCGCCGATGGTGTGTTCGTCGGCTCGGGGATCTTCAAGTCCGGCAACCCGGCGCAGCGGGCCGAGGCCATCGTCAAGGCCACCACCTTCTTCGACGACCCGGATACCTTGGCCAAGGTCTCGCGTGGTCTGGGTGAGGCCATGGTCGGCATCAACGTGGAGCAGTTACCTGTGGACCACCGGCTGTCCACCCGCGGCTGGTAACCATCCCGGCGGTTGTCCACCTCCTCGGCTGGCGGCGCCCGTCAGCCGTCGCGCTTGCAGATCGCCCGGGTGCTGTCGCCGTTGTTGGCGGCCATCGTCCTCGTCGGCGCGTCCTTCGGCACCGTGGCGGCCACCGCATACACCCGCGCGTAACCGAATGCCGCCGTGGCTCCTCGCGCGTTCGCGGTGGCCGGTGTCCTGCTGTTGGTGAGCTGGAACGTCGGTGCCGTCCTCGGCGCGCTGGGTGGCAACCTGATTGTTGCGCGCCATCGGCGTGTCTTGACTGTTCGGCCGCGATCTCGTTTCGAACACGACCGGGTGGCGACGTAGGGTCCAGAAATGGTGCGCGACAACAATCCGGTATCAGCAGGCGCCGGCGCGCTCGGCTCGATCGCCGCTCGTGCTGTGCATGCGGTGACCGAGCGGGTACAGAGCCTGGTTCCGACCGGTGACCTCGACGCCAGGGACACCGACTACATCCGCGAAGGTCTGCCAGGGCTGTGGTTGCTGGCCAGCCGTTACTTCCGTGCTGATGTGCAGGGCCTGCACCACATACCCCGTGAGGGCCCGGTGTTGTTGGTGGGCAACCACTCCGGCGGGATCACCACGCCGGATACCTTTGTGTTCACGCTGGCGTTCAGTACGTACTTCGGAGTCGAACGGCTCTTCTTCCAGCTCGCGCACAACTTGGTGGTCAGTAGTCCACTGGGCATGATCCTGCGCCGCTACGGCACGGTCGCGGCCAACTCACGCAACACCGAGCTCGCCCTGCGGGCCGGTGCTGCCGTCCTGGTGTACCCCGGCGGTGACCACGAAGTGTTCCGTCCGAGCTGGGAGCAGGGCACTGTGAACTTCGGCGGCCGCACGGGCTACGTGCGGATCGCGCTGGAGCACGGTGTGCCGATCCAGCCGGTCGTCTCCATCGGCGGCCAGGAGACCGCACTGTTTCTCACCCGTGGCGAGGCCTTGGCGCGTCTCACGGGAGTTGACCGCATGTTCCGGCTGAAGACGCTGCCCATCCTGTTCGGCCTGCCCTTCGGCTTGATGCCGGCGCTGTTCGGGCATATTCCCTTGCCTTCCAAGGTGTCGGTGCGCGTACTGCCGCCGATCGATCTGCGCGAACGATACGGCGACGATCCTGACGTCGAGGCGATCAATCGGGATGTGATCGCGACGATGCAAGACGTGCTCACCTCGCTGCAACAGGACCGGAAGCTGCCGGTAATCGGATAAGCGAGCGAAGCGACGTTGGGTTAGAACAGTGAGCGAGCGAAGCGACGTGGGAGTGCACCAGTGAGGATCCAGGAAGAGATCGTCGTCAACGCCCCCGTACGGGACGTGTGGGAGCTCCTCGCCGACCCGGCCGGCTACCCGGGCTTGCTGGACAGTGTTGCCGCGTTCGACCCCGAGGACTCCGAGCAGCAGCCCGGCCCTCGTGCCCGTTACACCATGCGGTTCGCGGTGGGATCCACCGAGGTGGGGGGGACCGTGGAGATCGTCGAGTACGACGCGCCGAACGATCTCACGTGGACCAGCGTGACCGGCATCGACCAGCGCGGCCACTTCCGTCTTCGCGAGGTGCGTGGCGGTCGCACCCGGGTGCAGTTCCGTTTCGGGTATGACGTGCCGGGCGCTCTGCTGGGAACGGTGGCCGAGCTGGTCTCCTCCGGTGAGGTCGGACGTCGGATCCGCCGCGGCTTGCAGAACGTGCGAAGCGCGGCCGAGGGCTCTCCGCGCCCGGTGCGGGGCAACAGTCGCGGTCGGGTGGGTGGTTTGTTGCACGAAGCCGAGAACGTGCGCATCCTCGCCCGCGCAGGCCTGGTAGCGCCGATGCGGCCGGACAAGCTCGCCCGGCTTGGGGTAGCCGCGGTCCGCTGGGGTGCCTCGCCGGCGACCGCGGTGATCGCCGGGGCCGTCCGTCACCCCGGCGCGACCATGATCGTGGACGAGCTGGGCTCGCTCACCTGGGCGGAGGTCGACGAGCGCACCAACGCGGTAGCGCACGGCTTTCAGGCGGCCGGCGTGCAGGCGGGGGAGCGCATCGGCCTGATGTGCCGCGACCACCGCGGCTTCGTGGAGGCAGCGATCGGCGCAGCCAAGCTCGGGGCGGACGTGCTGCTGCTGAACACCTCGTTCGCGGGGCCTCAGCTCACCGAGGTCTGCGCCCGCGAGAACGTCGCGGCACTGGTGTACGACGAGGAGTTCACCGAGCTGGTACGCGAGGCGGGCAAGGATTGCGCGCGCTTTGTGGCCTGGCACGACGGCACGCCGCAGGACGCGTTGTTGGCCGACCTGGTGGCCGATGGCGACACCTCGCTGCCGAAGCCTCCGCCCCGTGCCGGGCGGATCACCATCCTCACCTCAGGGACCACCGGCGCACCGAAGGGCGCCTCGCGCGAGGAGTTCGCGCTGACCCTCGATCCGCCTGCCGCATTGTTGGAGCGGATTCCCTTGCGGGAGGGTCAGACCGTGCGTATCGGCGCGCCGCTGTTCCCGCGTGGGGGTTCGCGAACTTCGTGCTGGGGATGGCGCTGGGATCGACGTTTGTGCTGCGCCGCCGCTTTGATCCCGAGCAGTGCCTGGCCGACATCGCCGCGCACGGCTGTAGCGCGCTGGTCGTCGTGCCGGTGATGCTGCAGCGCATCTTGGAGCTGCCGGAGAAGGTTATAACCCGCTACGACACCAGGTCGCTGTGCGCGGTGTGCGCCAGTGGGTCGGCGTTGCCGGGCGAGCTTGCCACGCGTTGGATGGACACCTTCGGCGACAACCTTTACAACATGTACGGATCCACCGAGGTCTCGGCCGCCACGCTCGCGCGCCCAGCCGACTTGCGCGCCGCCCCGGGCACCGCAGGCAAGCCGACCCGCGGAACGATTGTGCGGCTCTACGACGAGCGCGGTCGAAAGGTGTTGCAGGGGCAGACAGGACGGATCTTCGTCGGCAACGCCATGCTCTTCGGAGGTTACACCGGCGGCGGCAGCAAGGACGAGCTCGACGGACTGATGGCCACCGGCGACGTGGGCTACTTCGACCCCGCGGGCCGGTTGTTCGTGCGCGGCCGGGACGACGAGATGATCGTCTCCGGTGGGGAGAACGTCTTTCCCAAAGAGGTGGAGGACGTGCTGTCCGACCACCCCGCGGTCGCCGAGGTGGCGTGCATCGGCGTCGAGGACGACAAGTTCGGTCAGCGACTGCTGGCCTTCGTCGTACTTCGGGAGGGTCAGACGGCTGACGAGGACGTGCTGCACGGCCACGTCAGGTCCAATCTCGCTCGGTACAAGGTGCCGCGCGAGGTGGTGTTCCTCGACGAGCTTCCGCGTACCGCGACGGGGAAGGTCCTCAAGCGGGAGCTCCGGGAGCAGACCGACAGCTGATGCGCTCAGCGGAAGCGGACGGCGGGCCGGTCCGGGTGATCGGCGCGGATCACGACGTCGGCGACCGCATCGCTGTCAGCGGCTAGCTCCTGGGCGAGCAGCGGCGCCACCGTCCACCGCTGCTCTGTGGGCGTGCGCCGGGTCATGGTCGCCGCACTCACGTGTAGGTGCACGGTGAGGTCGGTAGGAAGATCTCGACCCAGCAGCATCGGCCCGGAGACGAGGAGGACGGTCGCCGCCTGCGCGGCAACCCGCTGCACCCGGGTCGACCGATCGGTGTGTGGGTCGCGCAGGGTGGGTAGCCACATCCGGCTGCCGCCGGGCCCGAGCGGTTCGAGTACCTCTCGGCGCAGGGCGGCGTAGTCAAACCAGTGGTCCTGATAGCTGTCCTGGTTGTTGTGGCCGTGCTCGAGGCGCAGGGAGGCCGGGCGCAGCCAGTCGTGCAGGTCTACCACGGCGCACGGGCGCCCGCTGGCGCGCAGCCACTCCGCCAACGCCGCGGCGAGCACCCTCGGATGCGTGGCGTCCGCGCCATCGATGAACACGCGGAAGGGGTGCGCGAGCCCGGGACGACACCGCGCCGCGAGCTCATCCACCAGCCCATCGGGGCGCACGGGACGGAACGCGCGTGCGGGTGTGGACGCCATGGTCACTACGATAGGGAGCGTGCGCACTCGTCCGTCGATAGGCGTACTGGCCATGCAGGGCGACGTCCGCGAGCACTTGCTGGCGCTGCGCGAAGCCGGCGCAGATCCGGTGATCGTGCGTCGCGAGGACGAGCTGGCAGCGGTCGATGCGCTGGTGATCCCCGGCGGGGAGTCCACCACCATGAGTCGGCTGCTGAGCACGTTTCAGTTGCTCGACCCACTGCGTGCACGTCTGCGGGAGGGGATGCCCGCCTACGGATCGTGTGCAGGGATGATCCTGCTGGCCAGCGACGTGCTGGACACCCGCCCGGACGCCGAACAGCTTTCTGCACTGGACATCACCGTGCGCCGCAACGCGTTCGGCCGCCAGGTGGCGTCGTTCGAGACCGACCTGACGATGGACGAAATCGACGGCGAGCCGCTGCGGGCGGTCTTCATCCGTGCGCCCTGGGTGGAGCGCACCGGGCCGAACGTCACCGTGTTGGCCAGTGTGCCCCCCGACGCCGCAGCCGACGCCGGGGCCCTCGGTCGGATCGTCGCCGTGCGTCAAGCCAACGTGCTGGCGACGTCCTTTCACCCCGAGGTCACCGGCGACCACCGGGTACATCAGCTGTTCGTCGGCATGGTCCGCCGCGACGGCTAGGATCGACCGACTGAACCTGCAGCGCGGTTGACGCTGTTTCGATGAGCGGAAGGTGCGCGCATTCATGAGCGGCCACTCCAAATGGGCGACCACCAAGCACAAGAAGGCGGTGATCGACGCCCGCCGCGGTAAGGCCTTCGCCAAGCTGGTCAAGAACATCGAGGTCGCAGCCCGTACCGGAGGTGGTGACCCGGCGGGGAACCCGACACTGTTCGACGCCATCCAGAAGGCGAAGCGGACGTCGGTGCCGAACGACAACATCGAGCGGGCCCGCAAACGGGGCGCAGGCGAAGAGGCCGGCGGCGCGGACTACCAGACCATCATGTACGAGGGTTATGGCCCTAACGGTGTAGCCATGCTGGTGGAGTGCCTCACCGACAACAAGAACCGTGCGGCCACCGAGGTGCGCACCGCGATGAGCCGCAACGGGGCGACGCTGGCCGACCCCAACTCGGTGGCCTACCTGTTCGCGCGCAAAGGCGTTGTGCTGCTGGACAAGGGAAAGCTGGGCGAGGACGAGGTGCTGATGGCGGTGTTGGACGCCGGCGCCGAGGAGGTCAACGACCTGGGTGAGTCGTTCGAGGTGATCAGCGAGCCGACCGATCTGGTCGCGGTACGCACCGCCCTGCAGAATGCAGGCATCGACTACGACTCCGCGGAGGCCAGCTTCCAGGCCTCGGTGAGCGTGCCGGTCGACGCCGAGGGTGCACGCAAGATCTTCCGACTGGTCGACGCGCTGGAAGACTCCGACGACGTGCAGAACGTCTACTCCAACGTTGAGATCTCCGAGGAGGTCATGGCTGAGCTGGACGACGAGGACTGAGCCAGGAACGGGGCCCTCGACGTACGGCGTCTACTCGAAGAGCCCCCGGATGTCCGCGGCGCTCAGACTTGAGTTGAGCATGCTGTCGGCGTCCATGACGCTGGAGAACAGTTGCGACTTCCGTTCTTTGAGCGCCATCACCTTCTCCTCGATTGTGTCCTTGGCGATCAAGCGGTAGACCATGACGTTTTTGGTCTGCCCGATGCGGTGCGCACGGTCCACGGCTTGGGCCTCGGTCGCCGGGTTCCACCACGGGTCGAGCAGGAAGCAGTAGTCGGCCTCGGTGAGGTACAGCCCGAAGCCGCCGGCCTTGAGGCTGATGAGGAGCACCGGTGCGCCGCCGGACTTGAATTGCTCCAGCACCGCCGATCGGTTGCGGGTCTTGCCGTCGAGGTAGCAGTAGCTCACGCTTCGGCGTCGAGCCGGGCGCGGACTTTACCGAGAAACCCGGTGAACTGACTGAACACCAGCGCACGGTGCCCACCCTCGGTGACCATCACCCAGCTGCTCGAACAACGCCTCGATCTTGGCCGAGCGCACGTTGGTGCAGGTGTCATCGACCAGTGTGGCGTCGAAGCTGAGTTGGCGCAGCAGGGTCAGTGATCGGAAGTTGGTGAAGCGGTTCTTGTTCATGTCGTCGATCAGGCCGAGGACCTTCTGCCGTTCCCGCTGCAGGTGGGTGTCGTAAATCTTGTGGTGCCGTGGTTCGAGTCCAACCTCCAGCACCTGCTCCTGCTTGGCGGGAAGCTCAGTGGCCACTTGTCCCTTGGTTCGGCGCAGAACGAGTGGTTTGATGCGCCGCCGCAGCTGGGCCAGCAGCGTAGCGTCGCCCCGTTTCTCGATGGGCTTGCGGTAGTAGTCGCCGAACTGGGTCGGGTTGGCGAACAGCCCGGGCGCCGAGATGGACAGCAGCGACCACAGCTCCATGAGGTTGTTTTCCATGGGCGTGCCGGTGATGGCGAGCTTGAACGGCACCTCCAGTCGGCGCGCGCATTGGTAGACCCTGGACTGATGGTTCTTCGTGAACTGCGCCTCGTCCAGGATCAGTGCCGACCATTCGGCCGCGGTGTACTCGGAAAGTCGAGCCGGAACAACGTGTAGGAGGTGAGGACGACATCGGCACAGTCGGTCATCACCGCGAGCGACTCGCCGCGGCGCGCCTGAGTCTCCGTGACGCATTCGCTTACCCAGTTTGACACCACGCTGGTCGGGGCGACGATGAGGAACGGTGCATCCCGCGGACGGGCTGCTTGGGCATGGCAGATCAACGCCAGCGACTGCACAGTCTTACCGAGCCCCATGTCGTCGGCGAGGATTCCGCCGAGTCGGTGGGTCCACAAGAAAACCAGCCAGTCGAAGCCCTGCTGTTGATAGGGGCGGAGATCGGCGTGCAGGCCGACCGGCACGGGCGAGCATGTCGATGTCCAAGGCCTGATCAGCGACGATCTTCTTCAACCGCTGGTTTTGTCTCTCCAACTCCTTGAGCCGTTTGGTGTCCGCACCCTTCATCCCGCCGTACTGGGCCACCCAGCGATGCCAGGTCGGGGCCGACACCTCCAAGTGCTTTGCACACCTCGTCGATGTTCTTGCCCTCCTTCAGCAGCTTCTCACCCTCGCGGAGCTTACGAATCGTCTGCTCCGGGGTATGCCGTCGTCTCGCCATGATCGTGAAATCCTCCTACGCCCATCCTCGGGCATCGGACTCACAAGCACTGGCACCACCTGCAGGGACCTAGTCACACGGCGGGCCACGCATGGGCGGACGTCGACGGTGACGTCTACTTCATCATCGGGGATCTCGGGTGTACCCGGGCCCACGGGTGCCGCCTCGCCGCCGAGCAGCGCCCGCCAGATACGTACGGGCCAGTCTGACGTCAGTCGGAGTCGCCGAGCTGGCGACGCCCGGTACGCGCTGCGAACCCATCCAGCGCGGCGAGCACCTCGCTCGCCTGCCACAAAATGGACCGGCGTCGGTTGCCCACCTCCGCCAGTGCCCCGGCATCGACCAGACGCCCGATTGCCAGCATGGCGTTCGAATGAGAGATACCGAGCTCGGACTGCACCACCGCCGTGTCAATCACGGGTTGGCGCAGCACGAGGTTCATCAACGGCCACACCGCGGAGTCCGACCGGGCCCGCACCCGCGTTGACCACTCCGCCAAGGTGGTCCGCAGGTCGTCGACCAGTACCCGCCCGTTGGCGATTGCCGCGACGGCCGCCGCGGACATGGCGTCCACAATCGGTGCCGGATCTCCCGTCCGGTAGGCAGTCAACGCTTCGAAATATCCCCGGGTGTCGACCAGCAGCCAGCGGAGACCGGCACGGTCACCGAGCGGGTCAGCGCGCGTCTGCGCAGCAAGGCATGGACCAGTGCGCGCCCCGTGCGGCCGTTGCCGTCCGGGAAGGGGTGAATCGTCTCGAACTGGGCATGGGTGATCGCGGCGTGCGCGAGCGCGGGAACGTCCACTCTGTCCGCGAAACCAATGAGGTCGTCGATGGCGGCAGGTACCCGCTCGGCCTGTGGCGGCACGAACGAGGCGTTGTGGGGGGAGTGCCCACCACCGCCGATCCACACTTGCTCGCTCCGCCAACTCCCGGCGATCTTCGGATCGGTGTGCTCGAGCAGCGCCCGATGCATCTGGAGGACGGAATCGGAGGTGATCGTCTGTGATAGTTCGAGGGCTGACCGCATCGCCTGGACGTTGCCGACGATCAGGGTGGCGTTGCGCCGGGCATCCTCGCCGAGTTCGGCCAAGGCGATCTGCTTGGCCCGGACGTCAGATGCTCGATCTCCGACGACGAGGCGGACTCCGAACGGAGGAGAATCGCGGAAAAGGGTGCAATCTCGCCGCCGAGCTCGGAGTCGAAGTCGAAGTCGCGAATCAGAGCTGATGCCTCCTCGGCGGCGGCGAGGCACCGGCGTGGCAGGCGAACGTCCAGGTCCGCGATCTCCGGAGGGATCGACGCCTGATACGGCAGGGCGAGTTGTGCACGGAGCGACCGGGACAGCGCCTCCGGCGGAAGCGTGGAGTGCCAGGCGACCTCTTCCCAGCCGACCGGCGGCCACGGAGAACGCGGCTGCGAGCTATCCATGAACACGGGGCAATGCTATCATTGGATAGCTCGATAACCATTGACAGCAAACTTTCTTATGCATGGCTGTTCCGTAATCCTGGCTAAGCAAGCCATCCGTGTTCGACAGATAGTCCGGCGCCGGGCAGTACTTCACCCTGCGGGCCCTTACCCACGCCATGGTCGACTGTCTGCAACCGAGCGCGAGTGACACCGTGGTGGACCCGGCGGCAGGCACCGGCGGGTTCCTGCTCGCCGCCCACGAGTACGCGTCCAAAGACGCCGAAACCCTGAATCCGACCGAGCGCGACCACCTGCGGGACGGCTTCGTGCACGGCGTCGAACTGGCGGACGGCACCGCCCGGCTGGCGGCGATGAACCTGCTGCTGCGCGACTTCGACCTGCACACCATGCTGCGCCTGCCCACCGGCATCTTCTACGCCCAGGGCGTGAAGGCCAACGTGCTGTTCTTCGACAAGTTGCCGGCTGCCGAACAGCCGTGGACGCAGCGACTCTGGGTGTACGACCTGCGCACCAACCAGCACTTCACGCTCAAGCAGAACCAGCTGCGCCGCAAGGACCTTGACGACTTCGTCGCCTGCTACGCGCCCGGCAAGCCACGTTCCGAGCGGGTGGAGTCCGAGCGGTTCACGTCCTTCGCCTACGACGAGGTGATCGCCCGCGACAAGGCCAACCTGGACATCACCTGGCTGCGCGACGAGTCTCTGGAGGATCCGGACAACCTACCGGCGCCCGAGGTAATCGCCAGGGAAATCGTCGAGGACCTCACTGCCGCGCTGGTCGAGTTCGAGGCGGTCGCAACCGCTCTAGAGGCGCAGTCAGGGACGACAGCCTCCCTGGACGGCTGACCCTCCACTCGGCGCGGCCATCCCGCTGGATCAAAGTGTCGGTTGCGAGGCGACGGTCTGACCGTCCGGGACGTCGGTACCTTGTTGGGCATATCAGCACAGCGTGTTTCGCAGCTCGTGAGGTCTTGAGGCGCACGGCAGGGCGGATCGCCACGCCAGCGTGTCGCTGCGCCGCAATGTCGGCTCTTGCCGTTACGCTTCGAACGTCTGTTCGTGTCGACGTAAAGGAGCATCGGTGTGCGCGTGCTCGGTGTCGACCCTGGGCTGACGCGCTGCGGTTTCGGAGTTGTGGAGGGCGGCCGCGGGCGTGACGTGCATGCGCTCGACGTCGACGTGGTCCGCACCCCGGCTGGCCTCGACCTCGCGAAGCGTCTGTTGCTCATCGCCGAGGCGGCCGAGCACTGGATGGACGTGCACTCTCCGGATGTGGTGGTCATCGAACGGGTCTTCAGCCAGCACAACGTCCGCACCGCCATGGGCACGGCGCAGGCCGGAGGAGTGGTGGCGCTTTCGGCCGCGCGCCGGGGGATTCCGGTCAGCTTCCACACCCCGAGTGAGGTGAAGGCGGCGGTGACCGGCAGTGGCACGGCGGACAAATCGCAGGTCACCATCATGGTGACCAAGCTGCTCGGCTTGAACGTCAAACCAGCGCCCGCGGACGCCGCCGATGCCCTGGCCCTGGCGATCTGCCACTGCTGGCGTGCGCCCATGATTGCCAGGTTGGCGGCCGCCGAGCTCGCTGCCGCCGAGCAGCAGCGCCGTTACCGGGCCCGGCTGACGCAGGCACGGAAGGCAGGAGCGACGTGATCTCCTCGGTCCGCGGCGATGTGCTCGCCCTAGCACTCGACCACGCCGTGCTGGAGGTCGGCGGAGTGGGTCTGGCGGTGCACGCCACCCCGTCGACACTCGCCGGCTTGCGCACCGGTACCGAGGGGTGGCTGGCCACCACGCTTATCGTGCGGGAAGATTCGCTGACGCTGTACGGCTTCGCCGACGCCGACTCCCGCGCATTGTTCGGGCTGCTGCTCACGGTGTCCGGGGTGGGACCGCGCCTGGCAATGGCGACGCTCGCGGTGCTGGAACCGGATGCGCTGCGCGCGGCGTTGTCCGACGGCAACCTCACCGCGCTCACCCGGGTACCCGGCATCGGTAAGCGTGGCGCCGAACGCATGGTCGTTGAGCTGCGCGACAAGGTGCATGCCGGCGCCGCCGCAGCGGGCAACCTCGGCTCGACGGGCAGTCCGGTACGCGAGCAGGTGTTAGAAGCGCTTGTCGGGCTTGGTTTTCCGGCCAAACAGGCCGAGCAGGCGGTGGCTGCGGTGCTGGCCGGTTCCCCCGATGTGCCGACGGCCGTGGCCCTGCGTACGGCGCTGAAGAGCCTGGGGCGTCAGCGATGACCGAGGAGCCTTCCCCCGTCACCCCCGAGGAGGTCGAGGAGGATCGCGACGTCGAATCGAGCCTGCGTCCGAAGAACCTTCGCGAGTTCATCGGTCAGGCCAGGGTGCGTGAGCAGCTGGAACTGGTGCTCACCGGGGCCCAGCTGCGCGGCACCCCACCGGATCACGTGTTGCTCTCCGGCCCACCAGGTTTGGGCAAGACCAGCCTGGCGATGATCATCGCTGAGGAGATGGGTGCGGCGCTGCGCGTCACGTCGGGTCCGGCGCTGGAACGAGCAGGTGACCTGGCCGCCATGCTGAGCAACCTGCTCGAGGGTGATGTGCTGTTCATCGACGAGATCCATCGCATCGCGCGCCCCGCGGAAGAGTTGCTCTACCTGGCCATGGAGGACTTCCGGGTGGATGTGGTGGTGGGTAAGGGCCCCGGTGCGACGTCGATTCCGCTGGACGTCGCACCGTTCACCTTGGTCGGTGCCACCACCCGCTCCGGTGCGTTGACCGGGCCGCTGCGCGACCGTTTCGGATTCACCGCCCATATGGAGTTCTACGACCCGCCCGAGCTGGAACGCGTGATCGACCGTTCCGCCGCGATCCTCGGGGTGGCCCTGCGGCCGGAGGGTGCACAGGAGATCGCCGGGCGCTCCCGGGGAACCCCGCGGATCGCGAACCGGCTACTGCGCCGGGTGCGCGACTACGCCGAGGTCCGGGCGGACGGCGTGATCACCAGAGAGATTGCGCGCGCCGCACTCGCGGTCTATGACGTCGACGAGCTGGGCCTCGACCGTTTGGACAAGGCTGTACTCGGTGCCTTGGTGCGCAACTTCGGCGGCGGCCCGGTCGGTGTGTCCACCCTGGCCGTGGCCGTGGGTGAAGAACCCGCGACGGTGGAAGAGGTGTGCGAACCGTTTTTAGTCCGCGCCGGAATGCTGGCCCGTACCCCCCGCGGGCGCGTCGCGACAGCCGCAGCGTGGGCCCACCTGGGACTGGTTCCGCCACCGGATGCGGTCAATGGCAGCTACCAGGAGCCCGCACTGTTCGACTGAGCGTGTGCGCTGACCATCGCTGGTAATGGCACACTGGGTGGCTGGTCGGGCTAGTCGTCCGCCCACCCGAAACGAAGGATTACCTCTCATGGGCAACTTGCTAATCCCGCTGCTTCTCGTTGCGTTGGTCATTCCGATGTTTCTCGGACGCCGACGCCAACAACGCGCGCAGGTCGAGGCATCGGCCTTCCAGGACTCCTTAGAGGTCGGGGAACGGGTGATGACTACCGCGGGGCTGTACGCAACGCTGGTCGGTATCGACGAGGACACGGTCGAACTGGAGATCGCGCCCGGTGTGTTCACCACCTGGAATCGACTGGTGGTCAAGGAGCGCATCACCGACACCGAAGAGCTCGAGAGCGAGTACGAGCCGGACCTGATCAAACATGAGGCCGGCGAAGCCTGATCCACACCGGCGGCCGTGATGTCGCTCGGGGCCTGCGTCGGTCGACGGTAGGCTGCTGGCGCACGCGGTCGCTGTGCGCACTTGTGGCCCAGTAGCACCAACAGGCGAATTGACCGAGGAGAACTACCGACCGTGGCACCCCCCGCAGGGCAGATCCGCCCCGTGCGCTACTTGGCCGTCTTCGTGGCCATTGTCGCCGCGTTGTACTGCCTGGTGTTCTTCACCGGCAACCGGTCGCCCACGCCCAAGCTCGGTATCGACCTGCAGGGCGGCACCAGGGTCACCTTGACCGCGCGTACTCCCAACGGTGCGGCCCCCTCGGCGGAGAGCCTCAAGCTGGCCCGGACCATCATCGAGAACCGGGTCAACGGCATCGGCGTCTCGGGTTCCGAGGTGATCATCGACGGACAGAACCTGGTGATCACCGTCCCCGGTGACGATGGTGGGCAGGCGAAGTCCTTGGGGCAGACCGCTCAGCTGTACTTCCGTGGGGTGGTGAACGAAGTTGCCGCGTCGGCGCAGCTGGCGCCTGCGACCCCGGCGCCCACAACTCCTGCGCCGGGCAGCGCTGCACCCGCCACGCCACCCGCCAGCTCCGCGCCGCCGACTACCGCGGTGCCTACTCCGCCTGTGCCTGCTTCCCCTGCGCCCATCTCTCCGGTGGTCCCACAGCCCCAGGGCCGGGTACTTCCGGCCCAAGTACCCACCACGCCGGTCGCGCCTCCGGCGACCCCCACCGCCGCGCCGGCCCCGAGCATCGCCCCGACCACGAGCGCTGCCACACCGACCGCGCCGGCACCCGTTCCCGGTAGTGACGCCGACAAGGTCGCGGCAGAAATTGCCGCGGCAAAAGCGCAGCGGCAGAGCACCGATCCCGCCGTGCAACAACAGGCACTGACCACCCTGGACTGCAGCAAACCCGACGTCCTGGCCGGAAACGACGACCCGAAGCTGCCGCTGGTCACCTGTGGCAGCAACGGCCAGGCGAAATACATCCTCAGCCCATCGTTCCTCAAGGGCAGCGACATCGCCGACGCCAAGGCTTCGATCGCCCAAGGTGGCGTGGGGTTCGAGGTACAGCTGAATTTCACGTCGACCGGCTCCGACATCTGGGGCAAGTACACCAGCGAGAACGTGGGTAAGCAGGCGGCGTTCGTGCTGGACAGCCGGGTGGTCAGTGCGCCGAGGATCAACTCGGCCATCACCGGCGGCACCACCTCCATTACCGGGCAGTTCAGTCAGCCACAAGCCCAAGACCTGGCCAACACGCTGAAATACGGTTCGCTGCCCTTGTCCTTCGACCGCTCCGAGGCCGAAACCGTGTCCGCCAGCCTCGGCCTCGCTTCGCTGCAAGCCGGGCTGCTCGCCGGCGGTATCGGACTGGTGCTCGTGCTGCTGTACTGCTTGGTGTATTACCGGGCGCTTGGGGTGCTCACGGCGCTGTCGCTGCTGCTCTCCGGGGTCATCGTCTACGCCGTCCTGGTGCTGCTGGGCCGCTATATCGGCTTCACGCTCGACTTGTCCGGCATCGCCGGCTTCATCGTCGCGATCGGGATCACCGCCGACTCCTTCGTCGTGTTCTTCGAGCGGCTCAAGGACGAAGTGCGCGAAGGCCGAAGTTTTCGCTCCGCCGTGCCGAGAGGGTGGATTCGCGCCCGGCGCACCATTCTGTCCGCCGATGCCGTCAGCTTCCTCGCGGCGGCCGTGCTCTATGTCCTGGCGGTGGGGCAGGTCAAGGGTTTTGCCTTCACCCTGGGCATGTCCACCGTTCTTGACCTCGTGGTCGTCTTTCTGGTGACACACCCCTTGGTGGTACTCGCCTCGCGCAATGAGTTCTTGTCCCGGCCGGGCCTCACGGGCCTCGGGGGCGTGCAGCAGCTGGCCCGAAAACGCAAGCTTGCCGAGGCCGTAGCCGCTCGTCCCAAGGAGGCATGAGCATGTCCGAATCCCCCGAAACGAGTACCAAGGCCAAAGCAAGCGGCGCGACGACATCCGAGGGCCCGAGTGAGCGTCGCCCGGGCATCATGACTCGGCTTTATTCCGGTACCGGTGCGTTCGACATCATGGGTCACCGCAGGCGCTTTTTGCTGTTGGTCGTCGCCATGCTGCTGATCTCCATCGCCTCAATCGCCATCCGCGGGTTCAACTTCGGGATCGACTTCGAGGGTGGCACCCAGATCCAGTTCCCGACCGGTAACGCGAGCGTCACCCAGGTCCAGGACACCTATCGCCAGGCGCTCGGCTCCGACGCCGTGTCGGTGCAGACCGTGGGCACGGGCGGGTCCAGCACCGTCCAGATCCGCTCGCAGACGTTGAGCGGTCAGCAGGTCGACACGCTGAAAAAGGCGTTGTTCGAGGCGTTCAAACCGGTGGCGAACGGCGCTCCGAGCATCAATGCGATCAGCGACTCCGCGGTGAGCGACACCTGGGGTGGCGAGATCACCCAGAAGGCGCTGATTGCGCTGATCGTGTTCTTCGTGCTGGTCGCCATCTTCATCGCGGTGGTCTTCGAGCGAGACATGGCAATCGCTGCCCTCGGCGCGCTGATGCAGGATCTCATCGTCACAGCAGGGGTGTATGCCCTGGTCGGCTTCGAGGTCACCCCGGGCACGGTGATCGGTCTGTTGACCATTCTCGGGTTCTCGCTGTACGACACCGTGGTGGTGTTCGACAAGGTGCACGAGACCACGCGGGGAGTGCTGCACCTGACCCGGCGTACCTACGCCGAGCAGGCCAACCTGGCCGTGAACCAGACCCTTGTGCGCTCGGTGAACACCACGGTGATCGCGGTGTTGCCGGTGCTGGGCCTACTCGTCGTCGGCGCCGGGCTCCTCGGAGTCGGTACCTTGAAGGATCTTGCGCTGGTGCAGCTGACCGGTCTCATGATCGGTACGTTCTCCTCGATCTTCATCGCGACGCCGCTGCTGGTCACCCTGCGGGAGTACAAGGGCGAAGTGGCTGTGCACACCAAACGCGTGTTGGCCCGGCGGAGGGCGCAGGCCTCGCGCGAGACGCAGGCAGCGTCGGGCGAGCCGGTTGCGGCGGTATCGGCGGCCAAGGTCTCTGCGGCGGCGACCTCCCCGGTGCGTCCGGCGCGCGCAGGCAAGCCTGCCCAAAAACGGCCCGCAGGCGCCAAAGCCGGGGCGCGACCCAGCGGCAAGCGGACGCGATGACGCACAGCGCTCCCTTCGTCGATGTCGCTGAGTCAGCCGCCGCGCAGGTGCGCCGACTGACCAGGGTGGTCGCCGACTTTCCCATCGATGGTGTCCAATTCTCGGACCTGACGCCGGTGTTCGCCGATGGCCAGGCGCTCGCCGCGGTGATCGACGCGTTGGCGAACTACGGCCACGAGGTCGATCTGGTCGCGGGAATCGACGCGCGGGGGTTCCTGCTGGGCTCTGGGGTCGCCCTTCGGCTGGGTGTCGGCGTGCTCCCAGTGCGCAAGGCCGGGAAGCTGCCCCCGCCGGTCCACGCCCAGTCCTATGACTTGGAGTACGGCACGGCAACACTGGAGGTGCCCGCAGAAGCGGTACGGCTGAGCGGTCGACGGGTGCTGGTGGTGGACGACGTGCTGGCCACCGGCGGAACCGTCGCGGCTGCGGTGGCGCTGTTGCGCCGCTGCGGGGCGGAAGTGGTCGGGGTTGCTGTCGTGCTCGAGGTCGCCGGACTCGGCGGCCGCGAGCGCTTGGCCGTCGGTCCGGCAGTCGCGCAGGCACCTCTGCACTGTCTGGTACCTGCCTGAGGTTTACCCTCGACAGCGATGCGGAGGAGGTAAGAGTTTGACCCACGACGTGACCCCCGTGCCCACCGACGAGGCCGCAGACGCGTTGCCCCCTACGCCGCAGCACAGCACAGCGCAGCCCAGCCCACCACCGTCGAGCCCACTGCCCTCCAGCACTGCGTCAGCGTCCCGGCGGGTTCGGGCGCGCCTCGCGCGCCGGATCACCGCTCCGCGCAGCGGCGCCATCAAACCGGTGCTGGAGCCGCTGGCCGCCCTGCACCGGTCTTTACACCCCAAAGCGGATCTGCCCGCGCTGCAACGGGCTTACGACGTCGCCGACGCGCACCACCAGGGCCAGCTGCGCAAGTCCGGTGATCCTTACATCACCCATCCGCTCGCGGTGGCCACGATCCTCGCCGAGCTGGGCATGGACACCACCACTCTGGTCGCCGCGCTGCTGCACGACACCGTCGAGGACACCGGCTACGCCCTTACCGAACTGCGCGCCGAGTTCGGGGAGGAGGTGGCACATCTGGTGGACGGGGTGACCAAGCTGGACAAGGTGGCACTGGGGACCGCTGCCGAGGCCGAGACCATCCGCAAGATGATCATCGCGATGGCCCGGGATCCTCGGGTGCTGGTGATCAAGGTCGCGGACCGGCTGCACAACATGCGGACGATGCGATTCCTGCCGCCGGAGAAGCAGGCGCGCAAGGCCGGGGAAACCCTCGAGGTCATCGCACCGCTGGCCCACCGGCTGGGGATGGCCACGGTCAAGTGGGAGCTCGAGGACCTGTCCTTCGCCATCCTGCACCCCAAGAAGTACGACGAGATCGTCCGCCTCGTGGCCGGCCGTGCCCCCTCGCGCGAGACGTACCTGGACAAGGTGCAGACGCTCATCCAGTCCACCCTCGCGGCCGCCCGGATCGATGCCACCGTGGAGGGGCGCCCGAAGCACTACTGGTCGATCTACCAGAAAATGATCGTCAAGGGCCGCGACTTCGACGACATCCACGACCTGGTCGGCTTGCGGGTGCTCTGCGACGAGGTCAAGGACTGCTACGCCGCGGTTGGCGTGGTGCACTCGTTGTGGCAGCCGATGGCCGGGCGGTTCAAGGACTATATCGCCCAGCCCCGCTACGGGGTCTACCAGTCGCTGCACACCACCGTGGTCGGCCCCGAGGGCAAGCCGCTGGAGGTACAGGTACGGACCAGGGAGATGCACCGCACCGCCGAGTTCGGCATCGCCGCGCACTGGCGCTACAAGGAGACCCGGGGGCGCGGCGCCACCTCGGCCGCCGGCGACGTCGACGACATGGCCTGGATGCGCCAGCTGCTGGCCTGGCAACGCGAGGCCGCCGACCCCGGTGAGTTCCTGGAGTCGCTGCGCTACGACCTCGCGGTCAAGGAGATCTTCGTGTTCACCCCGAAAGGGGACGTCATCACCCTGCCTGCCGGGTCGACGCCGGTGGACTTCGCCTACGCCGTGCACACCGAGGTCGGCAACCGCTGCATCGGCGCGCGAGTCAACGGTCGTCTGGTCGCGCTGGAACGACCGTTGGACAACGGCGAGGTGGTGGAGGTGTTCACCTCCAAGGCGCCGAACGCCGGGCCGACGCGTGACTGGCAGAGCTTCGTGGTGTCGCCGAGGGCCAAGAGCAAGATCCGGCAGTGGTTCGCCAAGGAGCGCCGCGAGGAGTCACTGGAAGCCGGCAAGGACGCCATCACCAAGGAGGTGCGCCGTGGAGGCCTCCCGCTGCACCGCCTGGTCAGCGGCGAGTCGATCTCCGCGTTGGCGCACGAGCTGCACTACGCCGACGTCTCTGCCCTGTACACGGCAGTCGGCGAGGGCCACGTGTCCGCACAGCACCTCGTGCAACGCTTGGTTGCCCAGCTGGGCGGAGTCGAGGACGCCGAGGAGGAGCTCGCGGCGCGGGCGACGCCATCCAGCGCGCGGCCGCAGCGCAACTCCGGCGACGTCGGGGTGCTGGTGGTCGGCGCGACCGGGGTGCTCACCAAGCTGGCCAAGTGCTGCACCCCGGTGCCCGGCGACGAGATCCTCGGCTTCGTGACCCGAGGGGGCGGGGTCAGCGTGCACCGCACCGACTGCACCAACGCGGGCTCGCTCAATGAGCAAGCCGAGCGGCACGTCGAGGTGCAGTGGGCTCCGACCGCGTCGTCGGTGTTTCTCGTAGCGATCCAGGTCGAGGCGCTCGACCGGCACCGCCTGCTGTCGGACATCACCAAGACCTTGGCCGACGAAAAGGTGAACATCCTGTCCGCGTCGGTCACCACCACCAATGACCGGGTGGCGGTCAGCAGGTTCACCTTCGAGATGGGCGACCCCAAGCACCTCGGGAACGTCCTGAACGTGGTCCGCAATGTGGAGGGTGTCTACGACGTGTACCGGATGACGTCGGCGAGCTAGCGGTTTCGCCGTGTCGTCAATGGGGCTTTCACGACGCGCTGCCGCGTGAATGTGGCTTTCACGACGCTGGAGCGTCAGGGTGCGGCTTCATGCTGGTGATCGTGACGGGCGTCTTTGGCGCGCCTCCACCGGCCGTGCCCTGTGAGCCGTCGTCGCCGGCTGCCGCCACCTTCTCGAGAGCCGTCAACCCGGCCGCGTCGATGGTGCCGAACACGGTGTACTGCGGTGGGAGCGGTGAGTCCTTGTAGACAAGGAAGAACTGGCTGCCGTTGGAATCGGGCTTGCCGGTGTTGGCCATGGCAATCGTGCCGCGAGGGTAGTTGAGGGGCTGGGTCAGCCGGGGGTCACTCGGCGGGTACTGGTCGGTGGGGTACTCGTTGGCGAATACATAGCCGGGTCCCCCGGTACCCGCCGCGGACGGGTCGCCGCACTGCAGCACGTAGATGCCGGAGGTGACCAGGCGGTGGCAGCGCGTGCCGTCGAAGTATCCCTCCTTGGCCAGGCTGAGGAAGCTGTTGACGGTGCAGGGCGCCAACGCGCGGTCCAGGTTGAGCCCGATGTCACCGGCGGACGTGGCCATCGTGATCGCCGCCGCCCCCTGGGCCGACACACCGCGGGTGGGCGGGGCAGAGTTGGACTTCGCTGCCTGGCCCGAAGAGGGATAGGTACAGCTGACGGTGGGCGGCAGCGCGCTCGCCCGGGCAAAGGTGCCACCGAGTTGGGCATTGGCCGGGGCGCTGTCCGTGGTGGTTGTTGTTGCGCTCGAAGTGGCTGCCGGGTTCGGTGTGCCGCTGGAGCCGCCGCCGCAGGCGGTCAACGCGAGTCCCAGCACCACCGAGGCGGCGGCCAGTGCCCGGCGCATCGGGGTCAGACCTTGACCTTCATGGTGGTGATGGTGACCGGCATCTTGGGGGCTCCGCCGCCGGCCTGGTTGGACCCGTCGTCTCCGCCGGCCGCCACTTTCTCGATCACGGTGAGGCCGGGTGCGTCGATGGTGCCAAAGATGGTGTAGTCGGGAGGGAGCGGTGAATCCTTGTACAGCAGGAAGAACTGGCTGCCGTTGCTGTTGGGCTGCGAGCTGTGGGCCATGGCGATGGTGCCGCGCGGGTAGGTAGCCGGCGCCTGCTTCACGGCGGGGTCCGCCACATACTGGTCGGTGGGGAACTCGTTGGCAAAGCCGTAGCCGGGGCCGCCGGTGCCCTTGCCGGTGGGGTCGCCGCACTGCAGGACAAAGATGCCGGAGCTCACCAGCCGCGGGCAGGGGGTGTTGTCGAAAAAGCTCTGCTTGGTCAGGCTGACGAAGCTGTTCACCGTGCACGGGGCCAGTGCCTTGTTCAGCGTGAGGCCGATGTCGCCTGCCGTGGTCGCCATCGTCACGTCGACGGTCCCCTGGGTGGACACAGCTGCGGTTGACGGCGCCGCGTTCGGCTTGGCCGCAGGCTGACCGGCGGTGGCCGGGTAGCTGCAGTCCACGGTCGGCGGCAGCGGCGTCTTGCGTGCGGCAGGCATCGGTGCGCCCGCAGGCAGGAGATCCGCCGGCGGGGTGGCTGCGGCACTGGTGCTGCTGGGTGCGGCGGCGTCGCTGCTACCGCCTCGGGTCAGCACCACGACGAGGGCGACCACGCCGATCGCCAGCACCACCGCGACGGCGCTGAAGGCCACGGTGAGCTGCCTGCGCCGCTTGGCGCGGGCAGCACGGCGCTCAAGCTGGCGTTCGAGCTTGCGCTTGGCTGCTTGGCGTCGCTGCTCGTTCGTCGGCACCGCGTGGTCCTCCAGGTTTGGGTTCGTCGAGATGAGGATGTTGCGCCGTCGAGTGTGCCAGCCCAGTGGGTGCTGAGAGTGTGAGGGGCAGCGCCGATAGGGTGGTCTGGTCCACCGTCCTCACCGCATCAGGAGCAACGCTGTGCTCGTCGCCGGCTTTCCCGCAGGGTCGTTTCAGACGAACTGCTATGTGCTCGCGCCAGAGGAAGGTGGCCCGTGCGTGGTCGTCGACCCGGGCCAGGACGCCGTCGAACCGCTGACCGAGCTCTTGGCGCGTCATCGGCTCAGCCCGGTGGCGGTGTTGCTGACCCACGGCCACCTCGACCACACCTGGTCGGTGTACCCGGTGTGCGACGGCAACGACGTGCCCGCCTACATCCACCCCCTGGACCGGGACATGCTGGCCGATCCACTGAAGGGGATGGGCCCGGAGATGCAGGCGATGATCGGCGGTATGAAGTTCCGCGAGCCCAAGGAGGTGCTGGCGATGCACGACGGCGACGCCATCGATCTAGCCGGCATCAGCTTGTCGGTGGATCACACACCAGGGCACACCGAGGGCTCGGTGGTGTTCCGATCGATGGTGGACACCGACGAGGGGCCCACTCAGGTGCTGCTGGCCGGGGACACGCTGTTCGCGGGATCCATCGGCCGTACCGACCTGCCCGGTGGCGACCATCAGACGATGCTGACATCACTGCGGGACAAGCTGCTGCCGCTGGACGACTCCACTCTGGTGCTGCCCGGGCACGGTCCCACCACCACCATCGGACGCGAGCGGGCGAGCAATCCCTACCTGGCCGGTCTGCAGCCGCCGCGTAAGGGCATGTGAGCCGTGTCCCCGTTCGTTGCCCCCAAGGGCATCCCCGACTACTACCCCCCGGACTCCGCGTCCTTCCTCGCCGTGCGCGACGGACTCACCCGCCAGGCCCGGCTGGCCGGCTACAGCCACATCGAGCTGCCCGTCTTCGAGGACACTGCACTGTTCGCCCGCGGGGTGGGGGAGTCCAGCGATGTCGTCAGCAAGGAGATGTACACCTTCGCCGACCGCGGCGATCGTTCGGTGACCCTGCGTCCGGAAGGTACCGCCGGGGTGATGCGTGCGGTGATCGAGCACGGCCTGGACCGTGGGCAGCTCCCGGTCAAACTCAGCTACGCCGGACCGTTCTTCCGTTACGAGCGTCCCCAGGCCGGCCGTTACCGTCAGCTCCAGCAGGTCGGCGTGGAGGCCATCGGCGTCGACGACCCGGCGCTGGACGCCGAGGTGATTGCCGTCGCCGACGCCGGGTTTCGCCGCCTCGGCCTGACGGGTTTCCGCTTGGAACTGACCTCACTGGGCGACGACAGCTGCCGCCCGCAGTACCGCGACCTGCTCCGCGCCTTCCTGTCGGGCCTGCCGCTGGATGAGCTCACCATGGCGCGGGCAGAGGCGAACCCGCTGCGCGTGCTGGACGACAAGCGCCCGGAGGTACGGGAGCTGACCACCGACGCACCGCTGATGCTCGACCACCTCTGTGCGTCCTGCCGCGACCATCTCGTCGCCGTGCGGCGGCACCTGGATGCACTGGGCGTGTCCTACGTCATCAACCCCCGCATGGTGCGCGGCCTGGACTACTACACCAAGACGACCTTCGAGTTCGTGCACGACGGTCTCGGCGCGCAGTCGGGCATCGGTGGCGGCGGTCGCTACGACGGGTTGATGGCCCAGCTCGGCGGACAATCTTTGTCCGGCATCGGTTTCGGGCTCGGCGTCGACCGAACTTTGCTGGCCCTGCAGGCGGAGGGCGTCAACGTCGATTCACCGACGCGGTGCGAGGTGTTCGGCGTACCGCTGGGGGAGCAGGCCAAAGATCGCATGGTGACCTTGGCGGGGAAGCTGCGCGCCGCGGGAGTCCGCGTCGACGTGGCCTACGGCAATCGGGGGCTCAAGGGTGCAATGAAAGCCGCCGATCGTTCCGGCGCCACGTTTGCCTTGGTGCTGGGCGAGCGCGACCTCGCGGCGGAGCAAATTGGTGTGAAGGACCTGTCGAGCGGCGAGCAACGTGCGGTGCCCCTGTGCGACGTACTCGAGGTGGTACAGGCCGCGCTCGCCCTCACCCGGTGATTGCACGTACCGTGCGCGCCCTCCCCAGGACAGTCCGGCTACGGCTCGCGTTGCTGCTTGTCATCCTTGCGGCCGGCGGGAGCTACGCGATCACGGTCGGCCTGCCCAGCGAGGAACGGGTTCAGGCAGTGGTGACCGGATGGGGAGCTGCCGGTGTTCTGGTGTTCATCCTCGGATATTCGGTCCTCACCCTGACGCCGGTCCCCGTGAGCGCGGCGACGGTTCTGGCCGGCGTGCTGTTCGGAGTACCGGGCGGAGTGGCAATCGTGTTGGCCGCAGGAACTTTGGGCGCTTACGGTGGATTCTGGATGGGCAGGCTGCTCGGCCGGGAAGCGGTCGAACGGCTCATCGGCAGCAGGGTCGCCCGCGTGAACGAGGTGCTGCGGCGGCGAGGTCTGTTGGCCGTACTCGGGATTCGCCTGGTGCCGGTGGTGCCGTTCGCCGTCGTCAACTACACCGCAGGACTGACCGCGGTCCGTCAAACCGACTACGTGCTGGGGACCGCGATCGGTATCGCACCGGCGACAGTCGCCTACGTGGTGCTCGGCGCCTATGGCAGCAGCCCGCTCTCATGGCCGTTTGTTATTGCGGTCGCGGCTCTCATTCTGCTGACGGTTGGTGCATGGTTGGTGTTGCGCCGGGCCCGGGCAAGCGGCGCTCCTTCGGCAGTCGACTAAACGGTTTGCATAACTAGTTACCTATTGTTTGTATACTATCCTAATTGATCGACTCGCTCTAGTATGTCGCCATGACCGAGCCATTTTCTCCTGAGGAACCGCCGCGATCGAGTGAGCCTGCCGGCAATTATGCCGGACCGCAACCGAGCACACCACCCAGTTACGGTGGTCCGCTCGAGAGTCCACCGGCCTACGCGGCTCCGCCGCCGGGGATGGCCGGCCAACCCGGGCCGTTCTCGGACATCGTGGGTCGCGAATTGACGTCCGACGAAACCACCTGGAGCTTGCTCGCTCATCTCGGCGGCATCGTGTTGGGCTTTCTGGCGCCACTGATCGTGATGCTGACCAAAGGCAACGAGTCGCCCTATACCCGGCGCCATGCGGTCGAGGCGTTGAACTTTCAGATCACCCTGATCATCGGATGGATAATCGCTTTGGTGCTCAGCTTCGTCCTCATTGGCCTGTTGCTGTTCCCGATATTGTGGATTGGCGACATCGTCTTCTGCATCATCGCCGGGATCGCGGCGCACAAGGGCGAGGACTACAAGTACCCATTCACGCTGCGACTCGTGAAATAGCCTCAGTCAGCAGCGGGTAGGGCGCCAACAAGCAGGCTTGACTGTTTGTTGGCGAGGCTGCAGACTGCGAGGCATGACCCAGCCCGTGTCGGCCGCGACCACGACGGCGCCACCTCGGCCCCTGCGCCAGACGCAGGACGAACGTAGCCGCGAGACACGGCTCAAGCTGATGGACGCGGTGGTCGCCTGCCTGGTGGAGCACGGCTGGTCGGGGACAACGACAGCGCTGGTGTCTCAACAGGCCGGGGTGTCGCGGGGCGCACAGCTCCATCACTTCGCCAGTCGCGGGGAGCTGGTCGCCGCAGCGGTGGAGCACGTCGGGGCCAAGGGAGTGCGTGAGCTGCGCAGCCGCGCTGCAGGAGTCGCGGCCGTCGAGGGTGCGGGCCGCACCGAAGCGGTGGTGCAGCTTATTGTCGACTTCTTCACCAGTCCGCTGTTCGCGGCGGCGCTTGAGCTCTGGGTGGCGGCGCGCACCGACGCCGAGCTGCGCGCCGTGGTCGTTCCGCTGCAGGCGCGACTCGGCCGAGAGTGCCACACCCTAGCGGTCGAGCTGCTGCACGCTGACGAGGAACAGGCGGGGGTCCGCGAGGCCGTACAGGCGACCTTGGACCTGGCCCGCGGTCTTGCGTTGGCCGACCAGCTCCTCGACGACGGAGCGCGCAGGGCGAAGATCATCGCCCAATGGGCCTGCCAGCTGGAGACGCAGCTGGGTGAACACTCATGAGTGCATTGGAACAGGTGCTGGCCGACCTGGCCGCGGAGAACGACGACCTTGATGGGCGGGTCGCCGACCTCGACGAAACGGGATGGGCGCGGGCGACTCCCGCCGAAGGGTGGAGCATCGCCCACCAGCTTGCGCACCTGGCGTGGACCGACCAGGCTTCGCTGCTCGCGGCCACTGACGAGGCCGCGTTCGGTCGGGTGCTGAAGGCTGCTGTGGCGGACCCGGCCGGTTTCGTGGACACCGCAGCTGCGGAGGGTGCAACGCTGCCGGGTGACCAGTTGTTGTGGCAGTGGCGCAGCGTCCGCAGCCAGCTGCTGCAGGCCCTGGGGGCAGTGCCGCCGGAGAAGAAGTTGCCGTGGTTCGGGCCGCCGATGAGCCCCACCTCCATGGCCACGGCTCGACTGATGGAGACGTGGGCGCACGGCCAGGACGTGGCCGATGCGCTCGATCAGGAGCGTCACCCCACGGACCGACTGCGCCACATCTCCCACATCGGCGTACGCACCCGAGCTTTCGCCTTCCAACTCAACGGTCTTGCCGCACCAGAAGCCGACGTTCGGGTCGAGCTGATCGCGCCGAGCGGCGAGCTCTGGACCTGGGGCGGGTCCGAGACCGACACGGTGCGGGGTCCGGCGGTGGACTTCTGCTTGCTGGTCACCCAACGCCGCCACCTCGACGACCTGGCGTTGCAAGCCTCGGGCGACGTGGCACAGGCCTGGCTGCCCATCGCGCAAGCTTTCGCCGGCCCACCCGGCAATGGACGGCAACCGGAAGGACCAGCATGAGCGACATACTGCGCATCGGCAACGCCTCGGGCTTCCTGGGCGACCGGTTCTCCGCCGTGCAAGAAATGCTCACCGGGGGTGAGCTCGACGTCCTGACCGGTGACTACCTCGCCGAGCTGACCATGCTCATCCTCGGGCGCCAACGGATGAAGGACCCTGGGCGCGGCTACGCCAACACCTTTCTCCGCCAGATGGAGGCGAGCCTCGGTGAGGCGGTGCAACGCGAGGTCAAGATCGTCGTCAACGCCGGTGGCCTCAACCCCGCCGGCCTGGCGGAGAAGCTGGGCGAGCTGGCCGGGCGGCTCGGTCTGCAGGTGGCGGTGGCGCATGTCGAGGGTGACGATCTGCTGCCCCGCGCCGAGGAGCTCGGCTTCCCGGGAGCGTTGACCGCCAACGCCTACCTGGGGGCGTTCGGCATCGCGGAGTGCCTGCGGGCCGGCGCCGATGTGGTGGTCACCGGCCGGGTCACCGACGCCTCTCTGGTGGTCGGCCCGGGCATCGCCCGGTTCGGTTGGGGCCCAGATGATCTCGACGCCCTGGCCGGTGCCGTGGTCGCCGGGCACGTGCTGGAGTGTGGTGCGCAAGCCACCGGCGGCAACTTCGCCCCGCCTGCGGTGCTCAAGCCGGACTTCGACCTGCGCCACGCCGGTTTTCCGCTCGCCGAGCTACACGCCGACGGCAGCAGCGTCATCACCAAGCACACCGGTACCGACGGCCTGGTCAGCGTGGACACGGTCTCTGCGCAGCTGCTCTACGAGATCGGCGGCGCCCGCTACGGCGGTCCTGACGTCACCACCCGCTTCGACACCATCGCCCTGGCGCAGGACGGGCTCGACCGGGTCCGCATCTCCGGGGTTCGCGGTGAGGCTCCGCCGCCCACCACCAAGGTGTGCGTGAACACCCTGTCCGGCTTCCGCAACGAGATGACCTTCGCGCTCACCGGCCTGGACATCGAAGCCAAAGATGCCCTCATCCGCAGCCAGCTGGAAACGGCACTGCCGATCAAACCGGCGTCGCTGCGGTGGACGCTCCAGCGGTTGGACGTCCCCGATGCGGCCAGCCAGGCTCAGGCCACCGCCCTGCTGCGCTGCGCGGTCAGCGACCCGGACCCCAAGGTCGTCGGCCGGGCGTTCAGCGGCGCGGTGATCGAGCTGGCGCTGGCCAGTATTGCCGGCTTCCATGTGCTCGCCCCGCCGGGAGACGCCCAGCCCGTGGCCAAATACGCACCGTTCTACGTGGACAACGCCGCCGCCCAGCACCTCGCCGTACTGCCAGACGGTGAACGGCGCACGATTCCGGCCCTTCCGATGACCCAGGAGCTCGCCGAAGTCTCCGAGCCACCTCTGCCGCCGGCGCCGGAAGGCCCGACCCGACGCGCCCCACTGGGCACCGCGTTCGGCGCGCGGTCCGGGGACAAGGGCGGCGACTGCAACGTCGGGGTCTGGGCCGCGAGCGACGTCGGCTACGCCTGGCTGGCCCAGCACCTCACGCCCGAGCGTGTTCGGGAGCTGATGTCGGAAACCGCAGACCTGGAGATTCGCCGGACCCTGCTGCCCAACTTGTGCGCCGTGAACCTGGTGCTCGTCGGGCTGCTCGGTGAGGGCGTGTCCAGCGCATACCGCTTTGACCCGCAAGGAAAAGCCGTCGGCGAATGGCTGCGCAGCCGCTTCGTCGACCTACCCGAGGAGCTGCTGTCGTGAGCGTCGACGCCGCATTCAACACACCCGAGCGGCAGGAGCTGCGGGCCACGGTCCGCCGGTTCGTCCAGCGCGAGGTGCTCCCGCACCTCGTGGAGTGGGAACGCGCCGGCGAGCTGCCACGCAGCCTGCACCGTCGGGCCGCGGAGCTCGGTCTGCTCGGCATCGGCTTCGACGAGGAGGTGGGCGGCTCTGGTGGCGATCTGCTCGACGCCGTCGTGCTCAACGAGGAACTCATCCTGGCCGGCGGTAGCTCCGGGCTCGGGGCCGGGCTGTTCACCCACGGCATCGCCCTGCCGCACATCGTGGCCGCGGGTGATCCCGCCCTCATCGACACCTTCGTCCGCCCGACGCTCGCCGGGGAGCTCATCGGCTCGTTGGGCATCACCGAGCCCGACGGCGGCTCCGACGTCGCCGGACTGCGTACCACCGCGAAGCGCGACGGCGACGACTTCGTCGTCAACGGCGCCAAGACCTACATCACCTCGGGCACCCGGGCCGACTTCATCACCACCGCGGTGCGCACCGGCGACCCCGGCTACGGCGGCGTCAGCCTGATCGTCGTACCCACCGACACTCCGGGTTTTACCGTCAGTCGGCGGCTGGAGAAAATGGGCTGGCACTGTTCAGACACCGGCGAGCTGTCCTATGCGGACGTCCGCGTTCCGGTAGGCAACCTGGTCGGCGCGGAGAACTCCGGATTCATCCAGATCGCCCAGCAGTTCCAGCACGAGCGCATCTCCCTGGCCGTGCAGGCCTACGCGACCGCCCAACGTTGCCTGGACTTGACCGTGCAATGGACGCGGGATCGCGAGACCTTCGGCAGGCCGCTGATCACCCGCCAGGTGGTGCGGCACAAGCTGGTGGAGATGCGCCAACGGACCGAGCTCGCCCGCACCTACACCCGCGACCTCGCCGTCCGGGTCGCGGCAGGCGAGACCGACATCGGCGCCGTGTGCGTCGCCAAGAACACCGCCTGCGACGCCTGCGATTTCGTGGTCAACGAGGCGGTGCAGTTGCACGGAGGAATGGGATACATGGCCGAGGCCGAGGTGGAACGGCACTACCGCGACGCGCGCATTCTCTCCATCGGCGGGGGAGCGCGCGAGATCATGGTCGACCTCGCGGCCAAGCAGTGGGGGTGGCAGTAATGCCCGTCGTAACCTCCACAGTGGATACCCGTACCGAGGATTACACGACCAACCGAACCGCCTCGCTGGCCGCGCTGGAATCCTTGGACGGCGAGCACGCCAAGGCCCTGGCCGGTGGCGGTGATCGCTACGTGCAACGCCACCACAGCCGCGGCAAGCTGCTGGCCCGCGAGCGCATCGAGCTGATCATCGACCCCGGCGCCCCCTTCCTGGAGCTGTCCACGTTGGCGGCCTGGGGTAGCGATTTCACCGTGGGCGCCTCCATCGTGACGGGCATCGGTGTCGTCGAAGGCGTCGAATGCCTCATCACCGCCTCGGACCCGACGGTGCGCGGTGGAGCCAGCAACCCCTGGACGCTGCGGAAGATTTTCCGGGCCAACGAGATCGCGCGCACCAACCGGCTGCCGGTGATCAGCCTCATCGAGTCCGGCGGCGCCGACCTACCCACCCAGTCGGAAATCTTCATCCCCGGCGGCGGCATGTTCCGCGATCTCACCCGCCTGTCCGCTGCGGGCATCCCCACCATCACCGCGGTGTTCGGCAACGCCACCGCCGGCGGCGCCTACGTGCCGGGCATGTCCGACTACGTGATCATGGTCGACGGACAGTCCAAGGTGTTCCTCGCCGGGCCGCCCCTGGTGAAGATGGCCACTGGTGAGGAGTCGGACGACGAGTCGCTGGGCGGCGCGGCGATGCACGGCTCGCAGAGCGGGCTCGCCGACCATGTTGCGGTCGACGAGTACGACGCGCTGCGCCTGGTCCGGCGTACCGTCGCCCGGCTGAACTGGCGCAAACAGGGACCTGAGCCCGCGCCCGTCATCCCGCCGGTGCTCGACGAGGAGGATCTGCTCGGCCTGATCCCCACCGATCTGCGGGTGCCCTTCGACCCCCGGCAGGTGATCGGACGCATCGTCGACGGCAGCGAGTTCGACGAGTTCAAGCCGCGCTACGGGTCGTCGTTGGTCACCGGCTGGGCCCGGCTGCACGGCTACCCGGTGGGCATTCTGGCCAACGCCCGCGGAGTGCTGTTCAGCGAGGAGGCCCAGAAGGCCGCGCAGTTCATCCAGCTGGCGAACTCCGCGAACACCCCGTTGATCTTCCTGCAGAACACCACCGGGTACATGGTGGGTGCGTCCTACGAACAGCACGGCATCATCAAGCACGGCGCGATGATGGTCAACGCCGTGGCGAACTCCAAGGTGCCCCACCTCACGGTCACCATGGGGGCGTCCTTCGGCGCCGGCAACTACGGGATGTGCGGGCGCGCCTACGAGCCGCGATTCCTGTTCACCTGGCCGGCGGCAAAATCAGCGGTGATGGGACCGGCACAGCTGGCCGGCGTGCTGGAGATCGTCGCGCGGCAGGCCTCGGCCGCCAAGGGCGTGGCCTTTGACGAGGAGGCCAACGCCGGGCTGAAAGCCGTGGTGGAGGCGCAGATCGAGAAGGAGTCGCTGGCGCCGTTCTTGTCCGGCCGGCTTTACGACGACGGGGTGATCGACCCCCGGGACACGCGGACGGTGCTCGGGCTGTGCCTCTCGGCGATCCACTCGGCGCCCGTCGCGGGCGCCGACCACTACGGCGTCTTCCGGATGTGAGCGGCATGATCACCAGATTGCTCGTAGCCAACCGTGGCGAGATCGCGCGCCGCGTCATCCTCGCCTGCCGCCAGCACGGGATCTCCCCGGCGGCGGTGTACTCCGACGCCGATGCCGACGCGGCCTTCGTCAGCGAGTCCGACGTGGCGGTGCGCCTGCCCGGGGTCAGCCCGACCGATACCTACCTGCGGATCGATGCCGTGGTCGCCGCCGCGCTGGCCTGCGGGGCCGACGCGGTGCATCCGGGGTACGGATTCCTCTCCGAGAACGCCGAGTTCGCCCGCGCGGTGCAGGCCGCAGGACTGACCTGGGTGGGGCCGAGCCCGGAGAGCATCGACGCCATGGGCTCCAAGGTGGCGGCCAAGAAGCTGGTGTCCGCGGCCGGCGTCCCTGTGCTCGACGAGCTGGACCCCGAAGCCGTCACCGCTGCCGACCTACCGCTGCTGGTCAAGGCCTCGGCCGGCGGTGGTGGCCGAGGGATGCGCGAGGTGCACCGCCTCGACGAGCTGACCGAGGCGGTAGCTGCGGCCAAGCGGGAAGCGGCGTCGGCGTTCGGCGACGCAGAAGTGTTCTGCGAGCCGCTGCTCACCGGTGCTCACCACGTCGAGGTGCAGCTGCTGGCCGACACCCACGGCACCATCTGGACGCTGACCGAGCGGGACTGCTCCCTGCAGCGCCGACACCAGAAGATCATCGAGGAGAGCCCCAGCCCAGTCGTTGATGCAGGAACCCGTACCCGACTGCACGATGCGGCCCGGGCGGCGGCCGCGGCCATCGGCTACGTCGGGGCGGGCACGGTGGAGTTCCTCCTCGGCTCCGACGGACGGCTGGCGTTTCTCGAGGTGAACACCCGACTGCAGGTGGAGCACCCCGTCACCGAGGCGGTGCACGGGCTCGACCTGGTCGGCTGGCAGTTCTCCATCGCCGAAGGTGCCGCGCTGCCCGCGGAACCGCCACCGGCGCGGTGTCACGCCGTGGAGGTACGCCTCTACGCCGAAGACCCGCGGCACGACTGGCGACCGGCGTCGGGTTCCCTGCACCGCTTCCACATACCGGACGTGGACACCGAGTTCACCGTGCCCGCAGGGGAGCACGGGTTGCGGTGCGACAGCGGGGTGCGCAGCGGTGACGTCATCGGGGTGCACTACGACCCGATGCTGGCCAAGCTCATCGCCCACGGCCCGGACCGGACCTCCGCCCTGCGGCGACTGACCGCCGCCCTGCGCGGTGCACAGCTGCACGGGGTCACCACCAACCGGGAGCTGTTGCTCGGACTCCTCGGCGACGACGAATTCCTCGCCGGCGGGTGCGACACCGGCTATCTCGACCGTAACGAGGCCGGGCGGCTGAGCGTGCAGCCCACCAAGGAAGCCGTGCAGATCTCCGCGCTCGCCGCGGCGATCGCGTTGGCCGAGCAACACCACGCCAGCTCCGCCGTGGACGCTGCGCTGCCGACCGGGTGGCGCAACCTGCGCTCCCAGCCGAACCTCACCACCTTCAGCTACCAGGACGACCCGCTGGAAGTGCGGCACAGCATCAGCCGGGGGGTGTTGCGCACCGATCTCGACGCCGAGCTCCTCGCCGTGGCGCCGGACAAGGTGACGCTGCAGCTCGGCCCGGTGACCCACCGGTTTGCCGTCAGCACCTACGGCACCGGGGTCGAGGTCGACTCCACGCTCGGCGCGGTCAGCCTCACTTTGGTGCCTGCACTGCCCGAGCCCAGCGAAAAGCTCGCCGCCGGGGCGATGGTGGCGCCCATGCCCGGCTCGGTCATTCGGGTCAGCGTGCGGGCCGGGCAGCAGGTCGAGGCCGGGGCCGAGATCCTCGTGCTCGAGGCCATGAAGATGGAACACCGCGTGCTGGCCCCGGAGGCCGGCGAAGTCACCGACATTGCGGTGACCCAAGGACAGCAGGTCGAGGCGGGCGCTGTGCTCGCCGTCATCACAGGAGGACAGTCATGAGCGCATCGTTCACCGAGACCGAAGAACGCCAGGAGCTTCGTAAGGCGGTCGCCGCGCTGGGTGCGGAGTTCGGCGGCGACTACCTGCGTGAGTGCGTTCGCGCCGGGAAGAAGACCACCGAGCTGTGGTCCAAGGCTGGTGAGCTCGGCTACCTGGGCGTCGGGATCAGCGAGACCTACGGCGGTGGTGGCGGCGACATCGGCGACCTGGCCGCGGTGTGTGAGGAGCTCGCGGCGGCCGGTTCGCCGATGCTGCTCATGGTCGTGTCTCCGGCGATCTGCGCCACCATCATCGAGAAGTTCGGCACCGAGGAGCAGCGCCAGCACTGGCTGCCCGGGTTCGCCGACGGCAGCACCAAGATGGCCTTCGGCATCACCGAGCCCGATGCCGGCTCCAACAGCCACGAGCTGTCCACCGCGGTGCGCCGGGACGGTGACGAGTGGGTGCTCTCCGGCGGAAAGTACTACATCTCCGGGGTGGACGAGTCCTCCCACGTGCTGATCGTCGCCAGGCACACCGACGAGCGGGGCAACCGCGGACTGCCCTCGGTGTTCATCGTGCCCACCGACGCAGCGGGGTTCACCTTCCAGCCCATCGAGATGGACATCGTGTCCCCGGAGAAGCAGTTCACGCTGTTCTTCGACGACGTCCGGCTGCCAGCGGACGCCATCGTCGGTGACCCCAACGCCGGGCTCACCCAGATCTTCGCCGGGCTCAACCCGGAGCGGATCATGGCCGCGTCTTTCGCCACCGGGCTCGCCCGCTACGCCCTGAACAAGGCCACCGAGTACGCCCGCACCCGCAACGTCTGGTCCACCCCGATCGGCGCGCACCAAGGTATCGCGCATCCCTTGGCGCAGTGCGCGATCCAACTTGAGCTGGCGCGAGTGATGACCCAGAAGGCGGCCGCGCTGTACACGGAAGGCGAGAAGGGCGCCGGTGAGGCGGCGAACATGGCCAAGTACGCGGCGGCCGAAGCGTGCTGCGCCGTCGTCGACCAGGCCATCCAGACCCACGGCGGCAACGGACTTGCCTCGGAGTACGGGCTCGGCTCGCTGCTCGGGGCGTCGCGGGTGATGCGGATCGCGCCGGTGAGCCGGGAGATGATCCTGAACTACGTCGCCGGGCACACCCTCGGGCTGCCGCGCTCATACTGAGACGGGGACGGAAAATTACGTCATGAACGGCATGCATGCAGACCATTCCGGGATCGACCCGCTGGTGGTCAACCTGACCCATCGCGCGGTCCTCGGCGACGTGGCCACGCGCGGAGCGCAAACCTACGGTGACCGTGTAGCGGTGATTGACGGCGACCAGCTGTTGACCTACCGCCAACTGGATTCGTACGCGAACGCGATCGCCCGGGGGCTACTGGATCGTGGCCTGCTTCGTGGCGACGGCGTGGCACTGCAACTGCAGAACCGGTGGGAATTTGTCGTGACCTTCTTCGCTTGCGCGAAGATCGGGGTTGTTGCGCTGCCGTTGAATCTGGCGCTCGCGGCCACGGATATCGCCTACCAGCTGGCCGACAGCGGGGTCCTGTCGGTGGTGACCGAGGAAGCGTTTCTACCGATGCTGGAGGAGGCACTCACAGACGAGAGTGCCGTGGAGTCGGTGTATGTCATCGGCGCGGTGCCTGACGCGGTGGCGGGTCGCCCGGCGTACGACTGGTCTGTGCTGCTGCGGCACGACACGGCATCCGTGGAGGTCCTGGTCGACGACCGCGACATCCTGCACTGCCTTTACACCTCGGGCACGACCGCGCTGCCCAAAGGCGTCGTCACCAGTCACGTGGCTGTCGTGATCGCGGTGCTCACCTCGGCGCTTGAGCTGGGGCTGCGGCGGCGTCGCCAAGGATGCGTGATGCCGATCGTGCTGCCCATGTTCCACGTCACTGCCCTGGATGTACTGCTCCTGCCGGTGTTGCTGACCGGCGGCACCGCGGTGCTGCACCGCGGTTTCGACGCGGCTGTGGTGGTGCAGGACTTCGCCGAGCACCGGGTCACCCACATCGCCCTGCTACCGGCGATGTGGGCCGCGCTGCTGGATGTTCCCGCGCTGCAGGAAGTCGATACCAGCACGCTCGAGACGGGCTTCTACGCGATGGCTCCGATGCCGGCGCAGCGGCTGCAGGCGATCCGGGCTGCATTCCCGGTCGCGAACATCATCCTCGGGTCCGGGCAGACCGAGACCACACCGCTGTCAGAGCTGCAATGGCCAGACCACCAAGGGGAGAAGGACGACTCCTGGGGCCCGGCCGCGGCTACCACCGACGTTCGCATCATGGGTCGGGACGGTCAGCTGCTCGTCGCTGGCGAGGAGGGCGAGATCGTCTATCGCACTCCGCAGTTGATGGATGGGTACTGGAACAACCCCGGTGCGAACACCGCGGCGTTCGCCGACGGCTGGTTTCACGGCGGGGACATCGGCTACCTCGACGACGAAGGCGTCGTCTGGTTCACCGACCGCACCAAGGACATGATCAAGACCGGTGGGGAGAACGTCTCGTCGGTGGAGGTCGAGCGGGTGATCCTCGCCGACGATGCGGTGGTCGAGTGCGCGGTCGTCGGCTTGCCCGATGACCGCTGGGGCGAGGTCGTCAGCGCGTTCGTGGTGCCGCGGCCCGGCGTGGTGCTGGATACGGAGATGCTGCGCAGCCATTGCCGCGACAAGCTGGCCGGTTTCAAGGTTCCCAAGCTGTTCTTCGCCGTCGAGCAGCTGCCCAAGACAGCGACCGGGAAGATCAAGAAACACGAGGTAAGGAGCACACCGCGCTAGGCGGCGGATCAACGCTCGGTGCGCATCAGGCCTTCCTGCACCACCGCGGCCACCAGGTGGCCCGCCCGGTCGAAAATGCGGCCCTGCGTCAACGCCCGTCCGTACCCGGCCGACGGCGAAGTCTGGTCATAGAGCAGCCAGTTGTCGGCGCGAAACGGCCGCAAGAACCACAACGCGTGATCCAGCGATGCGCCCTGGGTATGGGTGTGGGGATGGGGCACCCGGGCCGAGCCGAGCAGCGTCATGTCGCTCATGTACGCGAGCACGCACACGTGGAACACCGGGTCGGGCGGCAGCGCGTGGCGGTAGCGGATCCACACCCGCTGCTGGGCGGCGATCCCTGGCCGGGCGCGTACGTCCGCCGCGGGCACGATACGAGTGTCCCAGTCGGGCCACTCCCGTTTGAACCAGGCACCGACGGCGTCAGCTTCTTCGTCCACGGTGGCCAGCGACTGGGGCCCGGAAACCTCGGGCATCCGATCCTGGTGTTCCGGGCCCTCGTCACCGACGTGGAAGGACGCCGACATCGAGAGGATGGCCTTGTCGTTCTGCATTCCGGTGACCCGCCGGGTCGCGAACGAGCGGCCATCGCGCACGCGGTCGACCTGATAGGTGGTCGGCGCCTTGGGCTGTCCCGGACGCAGGAAATAGCCGTGTAACGAGTGCACCTGCATGCCATCGCGGACGGTGTGCACGGCCGCGACCAGCGCCTGCGCGGCGACCTGGCCGCCAAAGGTCCGCTGCATGCTGGTATCCGGTGAGCTGCCGCGGAACACGTCGCCCTCGACGTGCTCGACCGTCAGAACCTCATGGATGGTGGCCACAGATCTCCTCGGTGGTCGGCCTGCGGGAATCGATCGATCCGCCGGCTGACCCTACCCAGCCACCAAAGTACCCAGCAGCGCCGCCGTCAGCTCGGCCAGGTCGGCGTCCGACACGGCGGCGAGCGCGTCGAACGCTCCCGAGCTTCGCCCGAGGGCAACGCCGGCCAAGGCGGCGATCGCGATCTCCGCCCGAAGCTCCGGGGCCGGTGCGCTCGCCTGCCGCAGTCGGGCGATGAGCGGGTCCGTGAGACGGTTGGCGATCACCTCACGGGCGACCGCCTGCACCGCCGGGTCGTCATGCGGGCGCACGGCGGCCTGCAACAGGGCGCTCGGCCCGGCACGCCGAACCCGATCCAACACCTCACTCAGGCGTCCCGGCTCCAAAATGTCCGGCACTGCGGCTTCGGCGGCGCCACGCAAGGTCTCCACGTACAGCGCGGCTTTGCTGCCGAAATACCGGGCGATCAGCGCCGGGTCCACACCGGCGAGCTCGCCGATGTCGCGAACCGTCGTCCGGTCGAAGCCCCGTTCGCTGAACAACTCGCTCGCCGCGTCCAACAACGCGCGCTTGCTCTGCGTGGCATCGCGGCGCCGGGTCTGGGTCACCGGATGCCATCCTCGTCGGGCTCGTAGAGCGCGGTGGCGGTGGAACTGGCGTCGACGCTCTCCTGGGCCCGCCGCCGGTCCTGCTCGGAGTCGCGCTGTACCGCCGCAGCTCCCCGTCCGGGAAGGACGAAGCTGAGCACGGCGGCAAGCACCCAGATCCCGATGCCGATGAGGGCGGCCATGGTGTAGCCGCTGTCGGTGGGGAACCGCGCGTGCAACGGCGTGTGGGCGGTGAGGACGCTCGCGGTGAGCGCACTGCCCAGCGAGCTACCGATGACCTTAAGAACCTGGTTCACGCCAAGCGCGCTGCCGGTCTCGGTCGACGGAACGGCACGGACGATGAAGGCGGGCATGGCCGCGAAGGTGCAGCCAACACCCAGCCCGCCAACCGCCATCACGATGAAGATCTCCCACAGGCTGGTGCGCAGGAACAGAAACATCACCATGGCCAGGACAAACGCCATCGACCCGATCGGAATGACCATGTTCGGGCCGAACCGCCTGCTGATCATCGGGGAAAGCCTGCTCGCGGACACGCTCGCCGCGGAGAACGGCACCAGGACGAGCGCGCCCACCACCACCGATGCTCCGAGGCCGTAGCCAGTACTGGTCGGAGTCTGCACGAACAGGATGACCACGGACATGAGCAGGTACATGCCCACGCCGGCGATCAGCCCCGTGACGTCGGCGGTGAGTACCGAGCGGTTGCGGAGCAATCGCAGGTCGACCAAGGGATACGGAGTGTGCAGCTCGCGCCACACCCAGGCGACAAAGGCCACGATGGTGACCGCCGCGACGGCCAGCAGCCGCGTTGATGTCCACCCCCATTGGCCTCCTTCGCTGACCGCGATCAACAGCGCGCCGAGGCCCGCGCTGAGCAGCAGTGCGCCCCCCGTGTCCAGCTTGCGCGGCGCGCGGGCCGGGCTGGCGGGGATGACGAGTGCGGCACAGACCAATACGACCCCACTTGCCCCCGCTGCAAACCAGAATGCGGCATGAAAGCTCAGGTGCTGCGCGATGAGCGCGGTGAGCGGATAGCCGAGCCCCACTCCGGCCACGGTGGTGATGGACAGGGTGGCGACGGCGGCCCGTGCCTTGGCGGCGGGCAGGTGGTCCCGAGCCACTGCCATCCCCAGCGGAGTGAGCCCGAGACCCACGCCCTGCAGGGCGCGCCCAACGAGCAGCACCACGAAATTGCCGGGCAGTGCGGCCAGGACGCTGCCGAGCGCGATCAATCCCAACGCCCCGAGGATCACCTGCCGCCGCCGCGGACCGTCGCCGAGGCGGCCCAGCACCGGGGTGGTGATGGCGCCGGCCAGCAGGGTGATGGTCAGCGACCACTGCGCGCTGCTCAGCGAGACGCCGTAGTCGGTAGCGACGGTGGGCACCAGCGGAGCGCCGAGACTGCTGACCACCGCGACCACCATGCCGAGGAACACCAGCACGGGGACGAGCGCCCGACGTGCCGGGTGAATCGCCGGGACCGCGAGGGGCGGAGCCAGGGTCGTGTCGCGCACGGGCGCTCCTCGTCATCGAGTGATGTCTACACATGATGACATAGCGAACGGTCTACCGGTAAGCGGCCCGGTTGCTGCCGTGCCGAAAAGACGAACAATGCATAGAACTTGGCGAACAACGTTCAGCGCGACCCGGGCAGACGAAGTTCGGGTGAGTGTGGCTTTCGCCCAGCATGGTGACGTTCGGCGAACCGCTCCGGCCGCGCTCCGTAGGATCAGCACCCGTCCGAGAAACCCCGAGGAAGGAACACTGTGCTGCGCACCCACCCCGCCGGCTCGCTGCGTGCCGAGCACGCCGAGCAGACCGTCACGCTCACCGGCTGGGTCGCCCGACGTCGTGATCACGGTGGCGTCATCTTCATCGACCTCCGCGACGCCAGCGGAGTCGCCCAGGTGGTGTTCCGGGAGGGCGAGATGGCCGAGCGGGCGCACCGGCTACGCGCCGAATTCTGCATCCAGGTCGTCGGCACGGTCGGCCTACGCCCCGAGGGCAACGCCAACGCGGAGATCGCCTCGGGGGACATCGAGGTGACGGCCACCGCGCTCACCGTGCTCAACGAGAGCGCGCCGCTGCCCTTCCAGCTCGACGCCGAGCCCGGCGAGGAAGCCCGCCTCAAGTTCCGCTACCTCGACCTGCGTCGCCCCGGCCCCGCGGCGGCGATCCGCCTGCGCAGCGAGGTCAGCCGCGCGGCCCGCACGGTACTGGCCGAGCACGACTTCGTGGAGGTGGAGACGCCGACGTTGACCCGCTCCACCCCCGAGGGAGCGAGGGACTTCCTGGTGCCCGCCCGCCTGCAGCCCGGTAGCTTCTACGCGCTGCCGCAGAGCCCGCAGCTGTTCAAGCAGCTGCTCATGGTGGCCGGCCTCGAGCGGTACTACCAGATCGCCCGCTGCTACCGCGACGAGGACTTCCGCGCCGACCGTCAGCCGGAGTTCACCCAGCTCGACGTGGAGCTGAGCTTCGTCGAGCAGGACGACGTCATCGCCATCGCCGAAGACGTGCTCACCGCCCTGTGGGCGTTGATCGGGCACCAGCTCACCGCACCCATCCCGCGGATGACCTACGCCGAGGCGATGCGCCGCTACGGCAGCGACAAGCCGGACCTACGCTTCGACATCGAGCTCACCGAGTGCGCGGAGTTCTTCGCGGACACCACCTTCCGGGTGTTCCAGGCGCCCTATGTCGGGGCGGTTGTCATGGCCGGGGGCGCGAGCCAGCCACGCCGACAACTTGACGCCTGGCAGGAGTGGGCCAAGCAACGCGGCCACAAAGGGCTGGCCTACGTACTGATCGCCGAGGACGGCACCCTGACCGGCCCGGTGGCCAAGAACCTGACCGACGCCGAGCGTGCTGGATTGGCGGCCCACGTCGGCGCGGCACCCGGGGACTGCATCTTCTTCGCCGCTGGTGAGACGAAGTCGGCGCGTGCGTTGCTGGGTGCCGCGCGCGGCGAGATCGCTGCCCGCGACGGGCTGATCGACCCCGAGCAGTGGGCCTTCGTCTGGGTGGTGGACGCGCCGATGTTCGAGCCCGCCTCCGACGCCGTAGCCAGCGGGGACGTGGCGGTCGGCGCCGGGGCCTGGACCGCCGTGCACCATGCGTTCACCTCGCCCAAGCCCGAGCACCTCGACGACTTTGACACCAACCCCGGCGACGCGCTGGCCTACGCTTACGACATCGTCTGCAACGGCAACGAGATCGGCGGTGGCAGCATCCGTATCCACCGACGCGACGTGCAGGAGCGGGTGTTCGCCGTCATGGGCCTCGCGCCAGAGGAAGCACAGGAGAAGTTCGGCTTTTTGCTTGACGCCTTTGCCTTCGGCGCGCCCCCACACGGCGGGATTGCCTTCGGCTGGGACCGAATCTGCGCGCTGTTGTCCGGGGTCGACTCCATCCGTGAGGTGATCGCCTTCCCCAAGTCCGGTGGGGGCATCGATCCGCTCACCGACGCGCCTGCCCCCATCACGGCCCAGCAACGCAAGGAGTCGGGAATCGACGCCAAGCCAGCACCCCGAGGCTAGTCGTGCTGCACCTACGGGTCATCAGCCCGGCCGACCTCACCGAGCAGGTGCTTGCCGAGCTGGAAGGCCAGTGCGGCGCCACGCACATCGCTGTGCAACGCGGGACCGTCATCCGCCCCGAAGGGGACGTCATCGAAGCCACCCTGGCCAGGGAGGCCACGAACGCGGTACTGACGGCGCTGCAGGAGCTCGGCGTCGAACACCGTGGAGGCGTCACCCTGGAGAGCCTGGACACGGTGCTCTCGGATGCGGCCGACAGGGCGGAGGAGGCTGCTCCGGGGGATCCGGACGACGCGGTCATCTGGGAGGAGCTCATTGCCCGCACCGGCGAGGAGTCCCGTCTCAACGGCACCTTCATCGCGTTCCTGAGCCTGGCTCTGCTCATCGCAGCGGTCGGCGTCACCACCAACTCGCCGGTCACTGTGGTCGGCGCGATGGTGGTGGGACCCGAGTTCGGCCCGCTGGCCGCCCTCGCGGTCGCCTTGGTGCGGCGACGGTGGGACCTGGCCCGCCGCTCGGTGCTCGCGCTGCTCGTCGGGTTCCCCGTCGCGATGGGGATCACGCTGCTCGGCGCCTTTGCGGCAGAGGCCGCGGGGCTCATCACCACCTCCAGCTTGGACAACCTGTCGCAAGTCGACTTCGTGTATCGGGTAGGACCGTTCTCCCTCATCGTGGCGTTGCTGGCCGGGGCGGCGGGCATGCTGTCGATGACGTCGGCCAAGTCGGCCGCCTTGGTCGGGGTGTTCATCTCCGTCACCACGGTGCCGGCCGCGGGGTTCGCCGTGGTCGCGGCGACGCTGGGTCGGTGGCGCATTGCCGCCGAGTCCACGGGGCAGTTGCTGATCAACCTTGCCGGTATCACCATTGCCGCCGTCGTGGTATTGACCCTGCGCCGCAGGTCGTGGAGTCGCAGCGACACCGGTCGACCACTGCCGGAGAACTGAGTGTCGCGGACAAATCGGCGCCCGGACGCCGCCCAGGTATCTTTGGCGGCGATGCATGTCGTGGCTACAGACCCCGTGACCGATGTGGTACAGGCAGCGCAGCGTCTGCTCACTCGGCGGACGGGCGCTCCGGTCACGTTGGTCGAGCCGACGGATCTGGGCGGCAGTGACCGCACCATGGTCCTGCGCGTGCGCGCTGAGGAGAATCCCTTCTCGCTGCCCAAGACCATGATCATCAAGCGGGTACTGGGTGACCGTGCGGACGGGCCGCCCGATGGCGCGCGGGAGGCGTTTCTCCGCGAGGCGGTGTCCTACCAGTTCGGCAATACTTTGCGGTCGGCTAACCGGCCGGGGGCCGAACTCTTCGCCCATGACGTGGACGACGGCCTGCTCGTGCTGTCCGACCTGGGCAACGGCCCCACGCTGGCTGAGGTGCTGCTGCGCGGCGAGGACTCCACCATGCAGCACGAGTTGATGGCTTGGGCCCAGGCCCTCGGTCGGATGCATGCTGCGACCGCGGACGGCGAAGGCGACTTTCAGGCGCTGATGCGGCGCACCAAGTCCGGGAGCTGGCCCTATCCGCTCGCCGGCCCGGCTGAAGAGGCGCTGCAGCAACTTCCACAGCTGATGGATGCCCAACTCGGAGTAAGCACGCCGCGTGCGGTGCACCAACGGGCGATGCAGACCCAACACCTGCTCGGCCCCGATGCGTTGCGGGCGTTCAGCCCGTCGGATCTGTGTCCGGACAACGCCATGATCACCGACGAGGGGGTGCGCTTTCTCGACTTCGAGTGGGGCGGCTTCCGTGACGTCATGTTGGATGCCGCCTATGCGCTGGTGCCGTTCCCGGCCTGCTGGTGCATCCACGAGGTCAGCGATGCGCAGTCGGAGGAGCTGGTGCAGGCGTGGCGCTCCGAGGTGGTGAGCGTGTGGCCCCAGCTGGCCGACGACCGAGTGCTATGGCCGCGGATGCTGGACGCCCAGATGCTCTGGGTGTGGCTGAGCACGTACTGGTTTGTCCCCGGCGCTCCGACGCGACCGGACCCTGGCGGGCACCACTCGCTGACCTACACGCGACGCGGGGCTCTGCAGGTGCGCTGGAGTCAGCTTGCCAGGGTGGCGCAACGCTGCGGTGACGACGCCGTTGTGGAGCACGCGCGCGCGGTCGCGCGCGCCCTGAATGCGCCCGGCTGAGCCGTGTCCAGCCCCGAGCTCGGACTGTTCGACGACGCAGTGGAAGCACCACAAGTGCGCGCAGCGCACCCCGGGTCGCCCCTGCCGGTCCGGATGCGACCGGCAACGCTCGACGAGGTGCTGGGGCAGGACCACTTGCTCGGCCCTGGCGCCCCGCTGCGCCGGCTGATCGAAGGGGCCGCGCCCGCATCGTTGCTGCTCTACGGACCACCGGGTACCGGTAAGACCACACTGGCAACGCTGGTGTCTCAAGCAACCGGTCGGCGCTTCGAGGCGTTGTCGGCGCTGTCGGCCGGGGTGAAGGAAGTACGTGCCGTCATCGATCTCGCCCGGCGCCGGCTGGCGGCGGGGGAGCAGACGGTGTTGTTCATCGACGAGGTGCACCGGTTCTCGCACACCCAGCAAGACGCGTTGCTGGCCGCAGTGGAGGACCGGATCGTGCTGCTCGTCGGCGCGACCACGGAGAACCCCTCGTTCTCAGTGGTGGCGCCGCTGCTGTCGCGATCGTTGGTCTTGCAGCTGCGTCCGCTGACCGCTGCCGATATCCACGCGTTGGTGCGGCGTGCGGTGGCTGATCCGCGCGGTCTCGACGGTGCGTTGGAGCTGAGCACCGAGGCGGAGGATCACCTGGTGCGCCTGGCCACCGGCGATGCCCGGCGGGCGCTGACGGCGCTGGAGGCCGCTGCGGGTGCGGTGAGCGCGGCCGAAGGCGAGGTGATCGATCTCGCTGCCGTGGAGGCGGCGGTGGACGAGGCGGCGGTGCGGTACGACCGGGCCGGGGACCAGCACTACGACGTCACCAGTGCCTTCATCAAGTCCATCCGCGGCTCCGACGTGGACGCGGCCCTGCACTACCTGGCGCGGATGATCGCTGCGGGGGAGGACCCGCGATTCATCGCCCGGCGTCTGGTGGTTCATGCGAGTGAGGACGTGGGGATGGCAGACCCCACTGCGCTGCTCACTGCGACCGCCGCCGCGCAGGCGGTGCAGCTGATCGGGATGCCCGAGGCCCGGCTGGCGCTGGCGCAGGCAACTATTCACTTGGCCACGGCACCGAAGTCCGGCGCGGTGATTGCTGCACTGTCCGCCGCCGCCGCGGACGTCAGCGCCGGGTCCGCCGGGCAGGTGCCCCCGCACCTGCGCGACGGCCACTACGCCGGCGCGGCAAAACTGGGCAACGCTGTGAACTACCGCTACCCGCACGACAACGCCGACGGTGTTCTCGCCCAGCAGTACCCGCCGGACGAGCTGGTGGGAAGGGACTACTACCTGCCGACTACACATGGCAACGAGCGCGGGGTGCGGGAGCGCTTGGCCAAGCTGCGCAGCATCGTCCGCGGTAGTCCGTAGCCGCTCGGTGGGCGTGCTCTGGCGTGGATGTGCGTCAGCAGGGTCAGTCGTCAGCCGGGGGCAGTCGCTTCGTCAGCGCGCCGAGTCGTGCGCAACGCGTGCCATCGGGCGGGGCGGTAACCTGACCGCCGGGTTGCCAGCACGCGGCGGTCAGACGCACTCCGTCCAGCGAAATGAGGTCGGTCGTGGAACAACAGGTGGAAGCGGACTGCGTCGTTGGGGTGCGGCGATGATGAAGAAGTTGCTGCTGATCGGCGCCGTCGCGGCGGTCGGTGCTGCTGTCGCGAGGATATTGCGCGCGCGACAGGACGCGTGGATCGATGCGCCACCCGTCGTGCCGCAACGGATTCCCGCGGAGACCCTCGAACTGCGGACGGAGCTCCCGCCCGAAGCAGAACCGGAAGCCCAGCCAGAGCCCCAGGAGGAGCGCCATGCGCTCCGGCCTTCCCCGGTGCCCCGCGATCGTCCGGTGTGGACCCCGCCGGCCCAGGGGCGCAGCTCCGGCAAGCACGCCGCGCACGAGAAGGACGAGAACGACGCCGACGGTTGAGTCGAGTCTTCACCGGGCCAGTAGGCCGTTCCCAGCGTAGTAAGGACCACCGTGCAGACCCATGAGATCCGTCAGCGATTCCTTGACTACTTCGCCAGGAACGGCCACACCCTGGTGCCGAGTGCGTCGCTGATCCTCGACGACCCGAACCTGCTGTTCATCGGCGCGGGCATGATGCAGTTCGTCCCCTACTTCCTCGAGCAGCCCCCCGCGCCGTACCCGCGGGCGACCAGCGTCCAGAAGTGTGTCCGCACCGGCGACATCGAGAACGTTGGTGTCACCACTCGGCACAACACCTTCTTCCAGATGGCGGGAAACTTCTCCTTTGGCGACTACTTCAAGCGGCAGGCCATCACGCATGCCTGGACCCTGCTCACCTCGTCCGTCACCGACGGTGGCTACGGCATGGACCCTGCCCGCATCTGGGTCACGGTGTACCTCGACGACGACGATGCGATCAGCCTGTGGGAGGAGATCGCGGGACTGCCGGCCGAGCGCATCCAGCGTCGAGGGATGGCAGACAACTACTGGTCGATGGGCATCCCCGGACCGTGTGGGCCGTGCTCGGAGATCTACTACGACCGAGGACCCGCCTACGGCACCGAAGGCGGTCCGGAGGCGGACGAGGACCGCTACATCGAGATCTGGAACCTCGTGTTCATGCAGAACGAGCGGGGGGAGGGCACCGGAAAGGGCGGCTTCCCCGTGCTCGGTCCGCTGCCCAAGCAGAACATCGACACCGGGCTGGGTATCGAGCGCGTCGCCTTCCTGCTGCAGGGCGTGGACAACGTCTACGAGACCGACCTGGTACGACCGGTGATCACCAAGGCAGAGGCGCTGTCCGGTCGTCGTTACGGTGCGGGCAGCCATACCGACGACGTGCGGTTCCGGGTGATCGCCGACCACGCGCGGACCGCAGTGATGCTCATCGCGGACGGCGTCACCCCCGGCAACGACGGGCGTGGGTACGTGCTCCGCCGCTTGCTGCGCCGGATCGTGCGCTCCGCGCGGTTGCTCGGCGTGCCCAGCCCCAGCATGGCCGCGTTCGTCGCTGTCGTCCGCGAGACGATGAGCGAGTCCTACCCCGAGCTCAGCACCGACGCCGAGCGCATCGGGCGGATCGCGGTAGGCGAGGAGACCGCCTTTCTGCAGACCCTGACCTCGGGATCGAAGTTGTTCGACAACGCTGTCGCGCAGGTGAAGTCGGCCGGCAGTACCGTGATCGGTGGGGATCAGGCCTTCGCGCTGCACGACACCTACGGCTTCCCCATCGACCTCACCCTGGAGATGGCGTCGGAGGCGGGGCTCGCGGTGGACGAGCCGGGTTTTCGCGCCTTGATGGCCGAGCAACGTCAGCGGGCCAAGTCCGACGCCGCCAGCCGCAAGCATGCGCACGGCGACCTCTCCGTCTACCGCGAGCTGCTCGACGGCGGGCCAACCGAGTTCACCGGCTACACCGAGCTCACCACCGAGGCGAAGGTCCTCGGGATCCTCAACGACAGCGGCCGCACTCCCACGGCGGACGAGGGCGACGTGGTGGAGGTGGTGCTGGACCGCAGCCCGCTGTACGCCGAGTCGGGCGGGCAGGAGAGCGACGCCGGGGTGATCACCGGTGACAACGTGCACCTGGAAGTCCTTGACGTCCAGAAGATCGCCAAGCGCCTGTGGGTGCACCGCGTGCGCGTGGGTGCAGGTGAGCTGACCGAAGGCGCCCAGGTGCTTGCCCAGGTGGACCCGGTGTGGCGGGCGGGCGCGCGCCAGGGGCACTCCGGCACCCACCTGGTGCACGCCGCACTGCGGGAAGTGCTGGGCCCCACGGCTTTGCAGAGCGGTTCGTACAACAAGCCCGGGTACCTCCGCCTGGACTTCGCGTGGCAAGGCGGTCTGTCGGTGGAGACCCGCAGCGAGGTGGAGGAGGTCACCAACCGCGCCGTGCGCGACGACCTTCCTGTCCGAGTCCTGCACACGGACATGACCGGGGCCAAGGAGCTCGGGGCGTTGGCGCTGTTCGGGGAGACCTACGACTCCGAGGTGCGTGTCGTGGAGATCGGCGGCCCGTGGTCGCGGGAGCTGTGCGGTGGCACCCACGTGCTGCACTCCTCGCAGGTGGGGCCGGTCACGCTGCTCGGGGAGTCCTCCATCGGATCGGGTGTGCGCCGCGTCGAGGCCTACGTCGGCCTCGATGCCTACCGCTACCTGGCCAAGGAGCGCGCGTTGATGCAGGGGCTGGCGGCCACATTGAAGGTACCCGACGAGGACGTGCCCGCGCGGGTCGCTGATCTGCTCGAGCGTCTGCATGTCGCCGAGCGTGAGCTGGAAAAGACCCGTGCGGCGGCCGTGCTGTCCGCGGCCGGCACGTTGGCCGACTCGGCGGAGCGTGTCGGTGACGTGCTGCTGGTCGCCGCCGCGGCGCCCGACGGTGTCAACGGTGCAGATCTGCGTGCGCTGGCCGGTGACGTCCGCGGCAAGCTCGGACAGCAGCCGGGGGTTGTCGCCTTATTCAGCAGCACTGCAGGCAAAGTGGCGTTCATCGTGGCCACCACCGCCGCAGCCAGGGAGCGTGGCCTCACCGCCGGGGGACTGGTCCCAAGCTTCGTGGCCGCGATCGGGGGGCGCGGCGGCGGTAAGCCGGACATGGCGCAAGGCGGTGGCACCGACCCCGCTGGGGTGCCTGCGGCGCTGGCCGCCGTGCGTACCCACCTGACGCAGCTGTGAGCACGTCCGCCCAACCAGACCGCCCCGGGCCCGACGATCCCGGCCGGGGCAGGCGCATCGGGGTTGACGTCGGCAGCGTGCGCGTGGGCGTGGCCTCCAGCGATCCCGACGGCATCCTGGCCACCCCCGTCGAGACGGTGCCGCGGGCGGTGGCGAAGTCCGGTTCGGATGCTTCCGACCTGCAACGGATAGCCGAGATCGTCGCGGAGTACGAGGCGGTGGAAGTGGTGGTGGGGTTGCCGCAGACCTTGCGCGGCGAGCACGGCCGGGCCGCCGTGCTTGTCCATGAGTACGCTGAGCGACTTCGGCGCAGCGTGGCTCCCGTGCCGGTGCGGCTCGCCGATGAGCGGCTGACGACGGTCACTGCGAGCCGAGTGTTGGCCGAACGAGGAGTTCGGGGTAAGCGCCAGCGCGCCGTGGTGGATCAGCTGGCCGCGGTGGCGATCTTGCAGGGCTGGCTGGATGCACGGAACTTGAGGGTCGATGAGGCGAGCACGGAGGGGAGAGCCGGTGAGTGACGACTTCGACGCAAACCCGCCGGAGACCAGTGTCGACGACAAGGCGCGTCCCGGCAACGCTCGCCCCCACGGTGCGCACCAGCAGGAATGGCTGACCGGCGCGTGGGGTCATCGGCGGGCCGCGCCACGTTTCGTGGCCCCGCCGCCCGGGGAGGCCACCGGCGACTCGGTACTCGACCCGCTGTCCCCAGACGCAGCGGTTCAGCGCGATTCGCAGGCACGTGCGCGACGGGCAGGGCGCCGACGACTCGGCGTCGCTGTTGCCCTGGTGGTGCTGTTGGCCATCGGCGGCGGTGTCTACCTGGGCGGCCGGGCGTTGATCGGACAGTTCACCGGGTCCGACACGAAGGACTTCACCGGCACCGGCGTAGCCGACGTGGTGGTGCAGGTGGCCGACGGCGACTCCACCGGAGCCGTAGGCAAGACCCTCGTCGACGACAACGTCGTGGCCAGCATCGCCGCCTTCACCAAGGCTGCCAGCAAGGACAACCGCATAGCCTCCTTGCAGCCGGGCTTCTACCGCATGCGCACCCAGCTGCCTGCCGCCGACGCGGTTGCCAGGCTGGGCGACCCAGCGTCGCGGGTGGGCAAGATGGTGATTCCCGAAGGCCGACAGCTCGACGACGTCAAAGGCGCCTCCGGAACCATCACTCCCGGCATTCTGTCCTTGACCTCAGCAGCATCGTGCGTTGACCTGGACGGCAAGCGTCAATGCGCCTCGGTGGCGGACCTGAGGGCCGTCGCAGCCACGGCTGACCCCGCTGCGCTGGGCATCGCGGAGTGGGCGAGGGCGGGCGTCACTGCCGCGGCCACGGTGAAGGAACGCCGCCTGGAGGGTCTAATCCGGCCAGGCAGCTACGACATCGAACCCGGAACCTCGGCCACCGCCATCTTGAAGCGGCTGATCACCCGTTCGGCCACCTCGCTGCAGCTCACCGGACTCTCCCAGGCGAGCGTCGGTGGCTTGTCGCCGTACCAGCTGCTGATCGTGGCCTCGCTGAACGAGCGAGAGGTGAAGCCGGGGGAGTACGCGAAGGTGGCGAGGGTGATCCTGAACCGGCTGGCCATCAACCAGAAGCTGGAGTTCGACTCGACGGTGAACTATCCGCTGGACGTACAGGCCGTGGCCACCACCCCGCAGGACCGGGCGACGGTAACCCCGTGGAACACCTACGCCAGCGCCGGTCTGCCGTTGACGCCCATCGCTTCACCCAGCGACGCGGCGATTCAGGGCGCGTTGCAGCCTGCGGCAGGCAACTGGCACTACTTCGTCACCTGCGGCACCGAGGGAGCGACGTGCTTCTCCGACACCTATGAGCAGCACCTCGCGGTGATTGCCGGCGGTCAAGGGCCGCCATGAGCACTCGGTCATGAACGCGCACAGGGCGGCGGTGATCGGCAGGCCCATCGCCCACTCCCGGTCGCCTCAGTTGCACCTGGCGGCCTACGCCGCGCTCGGCCTGACGGACTGGAGCTACGAGCGGCTGGAGTGCGACGCCGCGGGGACGCGCGGGCTGGTCAGCTCGCGCGGGCCGGAATGGGTGGGGCTGTCGGTGACCATGCCGGCGAAGGCGGCCGCGTTGGCGGTGGCCGACGTGCGCACCCCGCGGGCCGAGGCAGTCGGTGCAGCGAACACCTTGGTTCGCCGCGGCGACGGCTGGCTGGCGGACTGTACTGACGTCGACGGAGTTCTCGGTGCGCTGGGCGCCGAAGATTTTGGTGGTGCCGACGCGGTAGTGCTCGGGGCGGGCGGCACGGCGAGGGCCGCGGTGGTTGCGCTGGCCGCAGCCGGCGTGGTGGGCGTCTCGCTGGTGGTCCGCGACCCGACCCGCGCGCAGGGTACTGCTGAGTGCGCCGACGCCGCCGGATTGCGCACCACGATGGTTTCCTTCGAACCTGCCGACGTCGCCCGGGCCTGCCGCGACGCCGCGGTGGCGATCAGCACTGTGCCCTCCAGCGCGGTAGCGCCACTCATCACGGCCGTGGCCACGGTTCCCCAGGTGCTGGACGTCATCTACGGCCCGTGGCCGACGCCACTGGCCGACGCGGTGCTCGCGGCGGGCGGCAGGCTCGCGAGCGGGCTGGACATGTTGCTGCACCAGGCATTCGGGCAGGTGGAGCTTTACACCGGACTGCCCGCACCGCGGGAGGCGATGGCGGCCGCACTGCGGTGAACGCGCGCGCGCATGGGAAGATCGTGCCCGTGCTGCGCTGGATCACTGCCGGAGAGTCCCACGGACCCGCCCTCGTCGCCGTTCTGGACGGGATGGTCGCCGGGGTGGAGGTCACCACCGACGCGATTGCCGGCGAGCTCGCCCGGCGCAGACTGGGCTATGGCCGCGGCGCGCGCATGAAGTTCGAGGCCGATGCCGTGGACGTGCTCGGCGGTGTCCGACACGGACTGACCATGGGCGGGCCGGTGGCCATCCGGGTGAACAACACGGAGTGGCCCAAGTGGGAAACGGTGATGTCTGTCGACCCGGTCGACGCGGAACTTCTTGCTGCCCAAGCCCGTAATGCCCCGCTGACCCGGCCCCGGCCCGGCCACGCCGACTACGCGGGCATGCTGAAGTACGGCTTCGACGACGCCCGTCCGGTGTTGGAGCGGGCCAGCGCCCGCGAGACTGCTGCCCGGGTCGCGCTCGGCACGGTGGCCAAGGCTTTGCTGCGACAAACCTGCGGGGTGCAGGTACTTTCGCACGTGATCGCCCTGGGTTCCGTGGACGCGCCCGCCGATGTGGTGCCCGGATCTGATGACCTCGGCGCGATCGATGCCAGTCCGGTTCGCGCGTTCGACGCGGAAGCGTCCGCGGCCATGGTGGCCGAAGTCGATCTGGCCAAGCGCGAGGGGGACACCCTGGGCGGCATCGTCGAGGTTGTGGTGCACGGGCTACCCATCGGTTTGGGCTCGTTCGTCGCTGGTGATCGGAAGCTCGACGCCAGGCTTGCCGCGGCCTTGATGGGCATTCAGGCCATCAAGGGGGTGGAGATCGGGGACGGGTTCGCCACCGCCCGCCGTCGGGGCAGTGCCGCGCACGACGAGATGCGCCCCGCTCCGGACGGGGTGCTGCGCGCGACCAACCGGGCCGGTGGGATCGAGGGCGGGATGACCAACGGCGAGCCGCTCCGGGTGCGCGCGGCTATGAAGCCGATCTCCACCGTCCCGCGCGCTTTGACCACTGTGGACATGGCCACCGGCGAGGAGGCCGTCGCGATCAACCAGCGTTCCGACGTGTGCGCGGTGCCGGCCGCCGGCGTCGTCGCCGAGGCCATGGTGGCGCTGGTGCTGGCCCAGGCCACGCTGGAGAAGTTCGGCGGGGACTCTGTTGGAGAGACCGCGCGCAACCTCGCCGGTTACCTCGAGGGACTGCACCGGTGAGCGAGCGAAGCGACGTGGGGGTACGGCAGTGCCCCGTCGCCGTCTTGGTCGGGCCACCTGGCGCCGGGAAGTCCACTGTGGCCCGGGCGCTCGCGGAACAGCTCCAGCTGACCGCACACGACACGGATGCCGCCGTGGAGGGCCTAGCCGAACGCAGCATCTCCGACATCTTCACCACCGACGGCGAGGCAGCATTCCGAGCGCTGGAGGAGCGGGCCGTCGAGGCCGCGCTGAGCGAGCAGCGCGGCGTCGTGGCCCTCGGCGGCGGTGCCGTGCTTTCCGCGGCCACCCGCGCCGCCCTGGCCGGCCACACCGTGGTGTTCCTCAACGTCGGCATGGCGGACGGGGTCCGTCGCTCCGGGCTGTCCAGTGCCCGTCCTTTGCTTGCCGGGGTCAACCCGCGCTCCACCTTCAAGTTGTTGCTCGATGCCCGGCTGCCGCTGTACCGGGAGGTGGCCACCGTCGAGGTGCCCACCGACGGACGCGACATCGCCGAGGTGGTCGCCGACGTCGCTGCCGCATTGCCGGCCAAATCCAGGAGTGAGCAAGCGTGAGTGAACCCGTCCGCATCCGCGTCAACGCCGAACGTCCCTACGACGTCATCGTCGGACGAGGGCTGCTCGGCGAGCTCACCGAGGAACTCCGCGGCACCGCGACGGTGGCGATCATCCACCAACCATCGTTGATCGCCAGCGCCGAGGCCATTCGCGCCGCCCTGGTCGAGGTCGGAGTGGACGCGCACCGGGTGGAGATCCCGGACGCGGAGGACGGTAAGGACCTTGCGGTCGCCGGGTTCTGTTGGGACGTGCTCGGCCGCATTGGCCTCAGCCGCCGGGATGCGGTCATCTCCCTCGGCGGGGGAGCCGCTACCGACCTGGCCGGGTTCGTCGCCGCGACCTGGATGCGGGGGGTGCGGGTGATCCATGTGCCCACCACGCTGCTGGCCATGGTGGACGCGGCCGTGGGCGGCAAGGCCGGAATCAACACCGAAGCGGGCAAGAACCTGGTCGGCTCCTTCCACGAGCCCGCCGCCGTACTGGTGGACCTGGTGACCCTGGAAACCCTGCCGCACAACGAGATCGTCGCCGGGATGGCCGAGATCATCAAGGGCGGGTTCATCGCCGACCCGGTGATCCTGGACCTCGTGGAGGCTGATCCCCGCGCCGCGCTGGACCCGACCGGGGAGGTCCTCGGGGAGCTGGTGCGGCGCAAGATCCAGGTCAAGGCGGACGTCGTCTCCGCCGACCTCCGCGAATCCGACCTGCGTGAGGTACTCAACTACGGACACACCCTGGCGCATGCCATCGAACGCCGGGAACGCTACCGCTGGCGCCACGGTGCGGCGGTGTCGGTGGGTCTGGTGTTCGCCGCCGAGCTCGCCCGCCTCGCCGGACGCCTGGACGACGCCACAGCCAACCGACACGCGTCCGTGCTCGCCTCTGTGGGCCTGCCGATCAGCTACGACCCCGACGCGCTGGGCGAACTGCTGGATGGCATGCGCACCGACAAGAAGAACCGTGCGGGCATGCTGCGGTTCGTGGTGCTCGACGGCCTGGCCAAACCTGGCCGTCTCGAAGGTCCCGACCCTGCCCTGGTAGCCGCCGCCTACTCCGCGGTGGCCCGGACCGAGCGCCCAACTGGTGGAGGAGTGCTGTTGTGACCGTGCAGGTACTGGGTGGGGCCAACCTCGGGCGGCTCGGCAGACGTCAGCCGGAGGTCTACGGCACCACCACGCACGACGAGTTGGCCGCGCTGTGCGAGCGCACGGGCGCCGACCTGGGCCTGCAGGTGCGGGTGCGCCAGACTGACAGCGAAGCGGAGCTACTGGGCTGGATCCACGATGCCGCCGACGCCGGGGACGCCGTGGTGCTCAACGCCGGAGCCTGGACGCACACCTCCATCGCGCTACGCGACGCCTGCGCGGAGCTGACGGCGCCGCTGATCGAGGTGCACATCAGCAATGTGCACGCCCGCGAGGAGTTCCGGAAGCACTCCTACCTCAGCGCGGTCGCCACCGGAAGCATCGTCGGCCTCGGCAGCACGGGGTACCTGCTGGCGCTGCGTTTCATAGCGGAGAGTCAAAGCTCACACTGAGGGTTCCCGGCTGGCCGAGCGGCGGAACGTCGTGCGATCGGGGCGGGCGATCTGGCCCAACATCATGCCGATCAGCGCCGGGATGAAGATCAGCAGAGCGGTGAAGGCGCCGCCGCCGATGACGTTCCCGGCCAGGGTTGAGGTGCCGACCGAGTCGATGAACAATCCTTCTATCGCCCACCCGAGCAAGCCGGCGAGCGGACCCGCGAGGGCGGCGGACTTGAGCCAGCGCGCTGAGAGGTCATCGCGTTCGTCATCGTCGACGTTCTCGCGCAGCGCGTCCACGCCTGCCCACAACGCGGCGACGATGAGCACGACAGCGAGCCCGACGTTGCGTTGCGCCTGACCCGAGGTCGGCCAGGACAGCGCAGCGAAACCGAGCGCAGTGCGCACCCCGACGTGTACCAGCGTCATCAGTCCAGCGCGGATCAACCACTGCATGCTCACCCCGTAAGGGTAACCGTCGATCCTTGCCACGGTCATCGGATGAGTGCTGTCGTTGGCAGGTCTCGGTGGTGGCGCAATGGGCCGATGAGCAGGACTAGCGATGCGGCGATCAGGGCGCCGGCCATGATCCAGATGGTCGGGCGCAGTCCGAAGGCGGATCCGAGGAGGCCGCCCAGCAGCGCGCCGAGCGGTGCGCCGCCGTGGTTGAGGAACTTCATGCTGACCAGGGTCCGGCCCAACATCGCGCGTGGGCAATAGGTTTGGCGCCAGCTGCCCGCGATGACATTGCTGGCGACCACCCCGGTCCCGATCCCCACCCCGCCCAGCACCACCAGCACCAGGCGTGGTCCGGCATCGGCCAACGGAATGAGCAGCGCGCACGGGGCGGCGCCGAGCTGGGCGATGAGCACCCCTCGGGCCGTTCCGAAATGGCGGGCTATACGGCCGGCCAGGATGGCACCGAAGACACCGCCCACACTCATCCCGGACAACACCAGGCCGGTGACGCCGGGGCTGAGGCCGAGCTCGCGGACGAGGAAGACGACCAGGATGGCCTGGTAGCCCATCAGCGCGAGGTTGGCCGCCGCCCCGAACACCGTAAACACCCGCAGGTAGGGGTCGCCGGCGACGAACCGTAGCCCCTCCCGGACCTCCACCCCCATTCCGGTGACGCGCCGGCTACGGGTGAGTGGTTGCTCGTGGGTCCGGATGGCGAGCAGACACGCCGCGGAAACCCCGAAGCTGACGGCGTCGACCAGTAGTCCTGTCACCGCGCCGGCCAGCTGCGCGATGAGCCCGGCCAGGCCGGGACTGGCGACATCGCCGACCGATTCGCTGCCCATGAGCTTCGCATTGGCCTCGGGCAGTTGCTCGGCTTCGACCAGCGCGGGGAGGTACACCTCGTAGGCCGTCTGGAAAAAGACACTGGCGACGCCGACCGCCAATGCGACGGCCAGCAGGTGCACGATGGTCAGCGCACCTGCCCAGGCGGTGAGCGGGACACTGAGCAACAGCATCAGGGACGCGCCGTCGCAGACCAGCATCACCGGCCGGCGGGGCAGCCGATCCACCCACGCGCCGGCAGGAAGTCCGATAATCAGCCACGGCAACCAGGCGGCGGCGGTGAGCAGACTGACCTCAAAGGTACTGGCGTGCAGGGTGACGACCGCGACGAAGGGCAGCGCCACCCTGGTGATGTTGGCGCCCGCCGTGCTCACGGTCTCGCCGAGCCAGAGCAGTCGGAAGTCCCGGTGGTGCCGCAGGCTGCCGTGCCCACCAGAAGCGAGCGTCACGGTTGGCCGGGCACACCGTAGGCGAACACGAACACGGGCTCACGCAGCTGACCGTCATCCGGGACCTGCCGAGCGGACCATTGCTGGAACAGGTCGACCACCTGCTCCGAAAACTCGGTGAGCTCTCTCGGCGTCAGGTGCAGCCACCTGTCGGTGGAGAAGGCCGCGTCGGCCCAATGCTCACGGTGCTCCTCGTCGGCAGCGAACCAGGCGCGGACAAGGCTGGTGTGGTGGTCGAGGTTGAGCGACTCGGCCGCCTGCGCGATCGCCGCGCTCGCGGGATCGTCCGCGAAGTCAGCAGTGGACCAGCGCACTCCAGCCTTCACCAGCCGCCACCAGCGTTCGCGCCGGTCCTTGGCCAGCTCCGGCGCCTGCGCCACCAAGCCGCTGGTGTGCAGCACCCGGAGGTGGTGGCTGACGTTGGCCACACTCTGCCCGGTGTGACCGGCGAGCACACTGACGGTCGCCGGGCCGTGCACCTTCAGCACGTCCATCAAGCGTCGCCGCAACGGGTGGGCAAGCGCGGCCAGCACCCGTGAGTCGGTTACTTGGTGGACGTTCTCTGCAGCCATCGTGCGAACATAACTGTGCAATAACTATTGCGCAAGAAGAATCGCATTTAATCCGCGGTGACCTGTGTGGCTGCTGCGCCGTAATCTCTCGGCCAGGTCTTGCGTCCCAACGGAACGATCAACCGAGGAGCGTTGTATGAGTCTTGATGCCGACGTGATCGTCGTGGGGGCCGGGCTGGCCGGCTTGGTCGCTACCTACGAACTGACCAGGGCCGGGCGCACCGTCGCCGTGGTGGAGCAGGAGAATCGGGCCAACCTGGGCGGCCAGGCATTCTGGTCGCTGGGCGGTCTGTTTCTGGTCAACAGCCCGGAGCAGCGGCGCCTCGGCATCACCGACTCCGCCGAGCTGGCCCTGCAGGACTGGCTGGGCACCGCGCAGTTCGACCGTGCCGAGGACTACTGGCCCCGGCAGTGGGCCCAGGCCTACGTCGAGTTCGCGGCCGGGGACAAGCGCAACTACCTGCGCGAGCTCGGTCTGCGGTTCACGCCCACCGTCGGGTGGGCCGAACGAGGCAACGGCATCGCGACCGGCCACGGCAACTCGGTTCCGCGCTTTCACCTCACCTGGGGCACCGGCCCCGAGGTGGTGCGGATCTTCCTCGAACCGGTGCTCGAGGCTGAGCGCAAGGGCTTGGTCACCTTTCACTGCCGCCACCAGGTGGACGAGGTGCTGGTCACCGACGGCCGCGCCGATGGTGTGCGGGGCACCATGCTCGAGGCGTCTTCCGAGGCCCGCGGCACAGCGTCTTCGCGCACCGCGGCGGGTGAGTTCGAGCTGCACGCCCACGCCGTCGTCGTTACCTCCGGCGGCATCGGTGCGAACTACGAGCTGGTGAAGAAGAACTGGCCGTCTCGACTCAGCGCGGCACCGAAACACATGCTCACCGGCGTACCCGCGCACGTGGACGGCCGGATGCTGGAGATCACCGAGAACGCGGGCGGCAACATCATTAACCGCGACCGGATGTGGCACTACACCGAGGGCATCGCCAACTGGAACTCCATCTGGCCCAACCACGGCATCCGGATCATTCCCGGCCCGTCCTCGCTGTGGCTGGACGCCACCGGCAAGCGTCTGCCCGCACCGCTGTTCCCCGGCTTCGACACCATGGCGACCCTGAGCTACATCATGGGGGCCGGGCACGAGCACACCTGGTTTGTGCTCAATGAGTCGATCATCGAGAAGGAGTTCGCACTCTCCGGCTCGGAGCAGAACCCGGACATCACCAACAAGAGCCTCAAGGAGGCGTTGGGCCGGGTGCGCAAGGGTGCCCCGGGGCCGATCGAGGCGTTCAAGCAGCACGGGGTCGACTTCGTGGTCAAGGACAATCTGCGTGACCTTGTCGCCGGGATGAACAACGTGACCGACACGCCGCTGCTGGACTTCGCCGACGTCGAGCGGGAGATCCTGGCCCGCGACCGTGAGCTGGCCAACCGCTACGGCAAGGACCTGCAGATCGCGGCCATTCGAGCCGCCCGCAGCTACCTGTCGGACCGGATCACGCGGGTGGTGAAGCCGCACCCGCTGCTCGACCCCGCGCACGGCCCCTTGATCGCGGTACGTCTGCACCTGCTGACCCGCAAGACCCTGGGCGGGCTGGAGACCAACCTCGATGCTCAGGTGATGCGCGCCGACGGCACGCCCTTCGACGGGTTGTACGCGGCGGGCGAGGTGGCCGGCTTCGGTGGTGGTGGGGTGCACGGCTACAACGCGCTGGAGGGCACCTTCCTCGGCGGCTGCATCTTCTCCGGGCGGGCCGCCGGACGGGCGCTGGCCCGCGACCTCACCTGAGCCGTGGCCACCGGCAACCCGGGGTCAGTGTCCGGTGGCCTTCGCCAGTGCGTCGCTCAGCGCCTCGAGTTGGGTGGTCTGCCATTGCTGCCAGCTCGCGGAGCCCGCAGGCGCTGTCTCGGTCATGACGACGATCGGGATGTTCTTGGCCTGTGCCGCCTGCACCTGCGCCTGTACATCACGCGTGACGTTCTGGGAGTTGTAGACGTATACCTTGATCGCTCCGGTGGTGATGTGCACCCACGGATACTCCTAGCTGGCCGACAACGCTTGGTGGAGAGGGCAACGGTACCGACAACGTCTGACCGGCGTTCAGGTGCAGTGCGGTAGCTGGATGCTCCGGTTGTCGCGACCTGGGATCGCGGACCACCGACCGAGCGCCGGTGCTAGCGTCGCTGGTGAAGGGGAGTAGCTCTCGTCGTGCGCGGGCTGAGCGTGGATGACGACGGTGCATCGACATACCGGCCTGCGCGGCCCGGTGCATCACCCGGCGACGGGCGAGCGAGACCTTCGGCCAACAACCGACCGAAGGAACCTCCGATGCCCACCGCTTTCATCGGTCCACGCGGATCCGCGCCGGCGAGCCCCGCCGATATCCGCCGATGGCGCCGATATCTGGCCGATGAGCGGGCCGAGGCGGCGGTCTACCGCGATCTCGCCGGGCGTCGCAGCGGGGAGGAACGCGAGATCCTGTTAGCATTGGCAGAGGCAGAGGGCCGACACGAAGCGCACTGGAGAAATCTGCTGGGCGAGCAAGTGGGACATCCGCGCCGTGGTGCGTTGCGCACGCGCCTCCTTGGCTTCCTGGCGCGAAGATTCGGATCGGTGTTCGTGCTGGCCCTCGCGCAACGTGCGGAGTCGCGGTCGCCCTATGAGGGCGATGCCGATGCCACCGCGAGAATGGCCGCCGATGAGCGCATCCATGGCGAGGTGGTTCGCGGCCTCGCCACCAGGGGGCGCAACCGACTGTCCGGCAGCTTCCGGGCGGCGGTGTTCGGCGCGAATGACGGACTGGTCAGCAACTTGGCGCTGGTGCTGGGCATCAGTGCCAGTGGGGTCGCCAACCAGACGATCCTGGTCACCGGTCTCGCCGGACTGCTTGCCGGGGCGCTGTCGATGGGAGCCGGTGAGTACGTCTCCGTCCGCTCGCAACGCGAGCTGCTGGAGGCCTCGAATCCTGACCCGGGCGCCGGTTCCGCCGTGTCCCAACTGGACGTGAACGCCAACGAGCTGACCCTGGTGTACCGGGCACGGGGGATGACCGCCGAGCAGGCGACGGAGCATGCGTCGGAGGTGTTGCGCGAGCACTCACTCGGCGTGGCGGACTCGACCACCAACGACAGCGACAAGCACGAAGCGGTGGGGACGGGCATGGGAGCGGCGCTGTCCAGCTTCTGTTTCTTCGCCTCCGGCGCGGTGATCCCCGTGCTGCCCTATCTGTTTGGGCTGCAGGGCATCGCGGCCCTGGTGGTGGCGGTGGTGCTCGTCGGAGCAGCGTTGTTGGGCACCGGCGTGGTGGTGGGTCTGCTCTCGGGCGGTCCGCCGATCAAGCGGGCGGTGCGGCAGCTGGCCATCGGTTACGGTGCCGCCGCGGTCACCTACCTGCTCGGACTTCTGTTCGGCGGCGGCGTCGGCTGAGCGTGGCTGGTTACGGTGACAACCATGACCCGCACCCATGCCCTCCGTCGCGACGCCCTGCGGATGCTGCTGCGCACGGCACCGTGCGATGCCCTGCTGGTCAGCGATCTGATCAATGTGCGCTATCTGACCGGCTTCACCGGCTCCAACGCCGCGCTGGTGGTGCATACCGAAGACAGCGTCGGCCACGAGGATCGCACCGTGTTCTGCACCGATGGGCGCTACCTCAGCCAGTCCGCGCAGCAGGTGCCCGACCTGCGCCGCGACATCGATCGATCCTATGCCGCGCATCTGCTCGCACTGGCCGTCGGTGCCGGTGTGCACACCGTGGGCTTCGAGAGCCACGTGGTCACCGTCGACGAGCACCGCGCCCTGAGCTCCGTTGCGGAGCAGGCGACTCTGCAACGCGCACCGCGCCTGGTCGAGCGCTTGCGGATGGTCAAGGACGATGGCGAGGTGGCTTTGTTGCGCGCCGCCTGTGCCGCCGCGGACGCCGCCCTGGCTGCGCTGCTCGCCGACGGTGGAGTGCGCGCCGGGCGTAGCGAACTGGCGATCGCGCGCGAACTGGAAACATTGATGGTGGCCCACGGTGCGGATGGTCCCTCCTTTGAGACCATCGTGGCTGCGGGTGCCAACTCCGCGGTGCCCCACCACCGTCCCACCGCCGCAGCGGTGGCAGCGGGAGATTTGGTGAAGATGGACTTCGGTGCCCTCCTCGACGGCTATCACTCGGACATGACCCGCACGGTGGTGCTGGGCGAACCCGCAGGATGGCAACGCGAGATCTATGAGCTGGTGTCCGCCGCTCAGGCCGCCGGGCGCGCGGCGCTGTCGCCGGGCACTGAGGTCGCTGCGGTCGATGCTGCCGCACGCCAGATCATCGCGGATGCCGGCTACGGCGAGCAGTTCCTGCATGGGCTCGGCCACGGGGTGGGGCTGCAAATTCACGAAGCACCGGGGATCGGTGCTGCGGGCACCGGTATGCTGTCCGCTGGCGCGGCAGTGACCGTCGAGCCCGGCGTTTACCTGCAAGGGCGCGGCGGGGTCCGCATCGAGGACACTCTCGTGGTCACCGACAGCACACCGGAGCTGCTGACGCTCACCACCAAAGACCTTCTCGTGCTCTGAGCACGGCCGGAGTAACAGCTAGAGAGGCGGAGCCGCGTGGCATCCACGAGCGACTTCAAGAACGGACTGGTTCTCAAGATCGACAACCAGCTCTGGACGATCACCGATTTTCAGCACGTCAAGCCGGGCAAGGGGCCTGCGTTCGTCCGCTCCACGCTGAAGAACGTGCTGACCGGCAAGGTCAACGACAAGACGTTCAACGCCGGGGTCAAGGTGGAGACCGCCACCGTCGACCGTCGGGACATGACCTACCTCTACCGCGACGGTGACGACTACGTCTTCATGGACTCCCACGACTACGAGCAGCACTACATCAACAGCGCCACCGTGGGCGACGGAGCCAACTTCATGCTGGAGAACATGACCGTGCAGGTCGCGTTCAACGAGGGCCTCCCGCTCTACGTCGAGCTGCCGGTGGCCGTTGAGCTGGTGGTGCAACACACCGACCCCGGGCTGCAGGGGGACCGCTCCACCGGCGGCACGAAACCCGCCACGCTGGAGACGGGCTACGAGATCGCGGTGCCGCTGTTCATCAATACCGGAGACAAGCTCAAGGTCGACACCCGCGACAGCCGCTACCTGGGCCGCGTGAACTCCTGAGTGAGCACGCCCGCAGACGCCCAGCCGCCGGCCGAGCACGAGCTGATCGCGCACGAGGCGGCGCCGTCCTCCGTTCCGGAGCGTGCCCGCAAACCGGGCGGGGCCCGGCGCAAGGCACGCAAACGGGCGGTCGACTTCCTGTTCGAGGCCGAGGCCCGCGATGTGGACCCGGTCGGCATCGCGATCGAGCGCGCCCGGATGGGCCGTGACGACCCGACCGTGACACCGGTGAACGAATACACGCTGACCATGGTGAGCGGAGTCGCGCACAACCTCGACCGGCTCGACGAGGTGATCGCGGCCCACCTGCAGGGCTGGACACTGGATCGATTGCCCGCCGTGGACCGCGCGGTGTTGCGGGTCGCTGTGTGGGAGTTGTTCCATGCCGTGGACGTTCCCCCGGTGGTCGCGGTGGACGAGGCGGTGGAACTGGTCAAGCAGCTCTCCACCGACGACTCCCCGGGTTTTGTCAACGGGGTACTGGGCCAGGTGGTCCTGGTGGCACCTCAGGTTCGGGCGGCAGCTGCGGCGGTGCCTGCGTCGAGCGCGCCCAGGGTGGACGACACCGCCCCGAGCTGAGCTACGCGACGCCCGCCGGCAGCACTTTCCACGAAATCAGCTGGTTCACAAGCTGATCGGTGCTGAGCGAGTACAGCTCGGCAATTGCGTCCAGATCAGCTGACCGGATCTGCATGAGGGTCTCGTGCGAGCCACGCCGCTGCGCGATGTCGGCGGCGTAGCGGGCCAGCGGCTCGATGTTCTCGCCGAGCAGCTCGTGCAAGCGGTCGAGGTTGAGCACGATCGGCGGGGGCGGCGCCTGGCCGACGCCGAGATCGTCCGGCGGGAGCAGCTCACTCATCGGTACGCCGTAGAAGCGTGCCAGCTCTGCGAGCTTGTTTACGGTCACCGCCCGGTCCCCCCGCTCGTAGGAGCCGACCACGACTGCTTTCCAACGGCCGTTGGACCGTTCTTCCACCCGTTGCAAGGACATCCCTGCCCGCTGGCGCACGTCGCGCAGTGTGGCCCCCAAAGCCTTCGCGTACTCGGACATGGCGCCCTCTTCCCGTCGTCAGATCGCGTTCGGCCAAGGACGACGCGCGAGTGCAGAGGTCAAATCCTACCGACTTCTGCTCGCTGTTAGTCTTTGCGTACCTGTTCGACATCCTTTAACAACCCGTCCAGTGAGGCGGGGAAGGAGGTCTCGGATGCCCCGGGCACCCGAGGCGATCGGCCCGCAGGACGAGCACGAGGAGCATGAGCGCGAGTTGCTCAGCGCCGCTGACGTTGCCCGTACTGTCGCCCGCATCGCCCACCAGCTCATCGAGAAGACCGCGCTGGACGCCGTGGACGCGCCGCGGGTCGTGCTCTTCGGTATACCCACCCGCGGTAGTACCCTCGCCGCTCGGCTCGCCGACCGCGTCGCCGAGTTCTCCGGGGTCCGCCCCGAACTGGGTTCCCTGGACACCACGCTCTACCGCGACGACCTGCGCAGGCAACCGTCTCGCGCACTCGGGCAGACCTCGGTCCCACCCGGTGGGGTCGACGACGCGCTGGTCGTGTTGGTTGATGACGTGTTGTTCTCCGGGCGCACCGTCCGCGCGGCGCTGGACGCGCTGCGCGATCTCGGTCGTCCGCGCAGTGTGCAGCTGGCGGTCCTGGTCGACCGCGGACACCGGGAGCTGCCGCTGCGGGCGGACTACGTTGGCAAGAACATTCCCACTTCGCGCACCGAGGACGTCGCAGTGTTGCTCGCCGAGCACGACGGTCGCGACGGCGTGCTGCTGCGTACGCCGGGGACCCCGCGGTGAGACATCTGCTCTCGACCGCCGACCTCTCGGCGGACGCTGCCACCTCGATCATGGACGACGCCGAGGCGTTCGAGCAGGCGCTGCTCGGGCGTGAGGTACGCAAGCTGCCCACCCTGCGTGGGCGCACCGTGATGACGGTGTTCTTCGAGGACTCCACCCGCACCAGGGTGTCCTTCGAGGTTGCCGGAAAGTGGATGAGCGCCGACGTCATCAATGTGAGCGCGAAGGGCTCCTCGGCGTCCAAGGGGGAGTCACTACGGGACACCGCCCTGACCCTGCGTGCGGCCGGTGCCGACTGCCTGATCGTGCGGCATCCCGCGTCGGGCGCTGCGCACCGCATCGCGGCTTGGACTGACACTGGCGGCGGCGTCCCTCAGGGTCCTGCGGTGGTCAACGCCGGTGACGGTACCCACGAGCACCCCACCCAGGCCCTGCTCGACGCGCTGACCCTGCGGCAACGGCTGGGCAATCTGCGCGACCGACGGGTGGCGATCGTGGGCGACGTGCTGCACAGCCGAGTGGCCCGCAGCAACGCCACGCTGCTCGCGACCCTGGGCGCCTACGTAGTCGTCGTTGCCCCGCCCACTTTGCTGCCCTACGGTGTTGCGCAGTGGGACCCGCGCGTCACGGTGTCGCACCACCTCGACGCCGAGCTCCCCACGGTGGATGCAGTACTGATGCTGCGGGTACAGGCCGAGCGGATGCACGGCGGGTTCTTCCCCTCCGCGCGTGAGTACTCGGTGCGCTATGGATTGTCCGAGCGCCGGATGGCCTTGCTGGACGACCATGCGGTGGTGCTGCATCCGGGCCCGATGGTGCGCGGGATGGAGATCGCCTCGGCGGTGGCCGACTCCCCGCGCGCCGCGGTGCTCGCGCAGGTGCGCAACGGCGTGCACATCCGGATGGCCGTGCTGTACCAGCTGCTCGCGGGGTCAGAGTCAGGAGTGCACACGTGAGTCTGCTGATCACCGGCGTACGGCTGTACGGGGAGGGTGAGCCCACCGATCTGTTGCTTGCCGACGGAGAGATCCAGCGGCTGGGGGTGGGACTGGGCGCCCCGGATGCGGAGGTGATCGACGGCACGGGGCTCATCGCGCTGCCCGGCTTCGTCGACCTGCACACCCACCTGCGCGAGCCCGGACGGGAGGACACCGAGACCATCGCCACCGGCTCCGCCGCCGCCGCGCTGGGTGGTTACACCGCGGTGTTCGCCATGGCCAACACCGACCCGGTGGCCGACACCGTGGTCGTCACCGATTTCGTGCGCACGGCCGGGCTGCGGCTCGGTCTCGTCGACGTGCATCCCGTCGGTGCGGTCACCGTGGGCCTGCGGGGCGAGCAGCTGGCCGAGCTGGGCACCATGGCCGCCAGTGGCGTCCGGATGTTCTCCGACGACGGACGCTGCGTGGCCGACCCACTGCTGATGCGCCGGGCGCTGGAGTACGCGAGCGCCCTGGACGTACTGCTGGCCCAGCACGCCGAGGAGCCCCGACTGACCGGTGGCGCGCAGGCGCACGAGGGTCCCACCGCCGCCCGCCTCGGACTCACCGGCTGGCCGCGGGCCGCCGAGGAGTCGATCGTGGCCCGCGACTGCCTGTTGGCCCGCGACGCCGGCGCGCGCGTGCACGTCTGCCACGCCTCCACCGCAGGCACCGTGGAGATTTTGCGGTGGGCCAAGGCGGCCGGTATCGGGGTCAGTGCGGAGGTGACGCCGCACCACCTCCTCCTCGACGACTCTCGCCTGGCCGACTACGACCCGGTGAACAAGGTCAACCCCCCGCTGCGCGAACACACCGATGTCGCCGCCCTACGGACCGCACTGGCCGAAGGGGTCATCGACTGTGTGGCCACCGACCACGCGCCGCACGCCCCCCAGGATAAGGACTGCGAGTTTGCCGCCGCCCGCCCCGGCATGCTCGGCCTGCAGACCGCGCTGTCCGTGGTTGCCAAGGCCATGGTGGAGACCGGGCTGCTGGACTGGCGCGGGATGGCCTGGGTGCTGAGCGAGCGTCCCGCCGCCATCGCCGGCCTGCCCGACCAGGGCCGCCCGCTGGAGGTGGGGGAGCCGGCCAACCTGGTGCTCATCGACCCGGACGCCACGTGGAAGGTGCGCGGTGCGGAGCTGGCGAGCATCGCCGCCAACACCCCCTACGAAGGCATGACGCTTCCCGCCCGCGTGGTCACCACGGTGCTGCGCGGACGGATCACCGCCCACCACGGAGAGGTCCGGTCCCGATGAGAGTCCTGCTGAGCCTGTTGGTGTTGGCGCTGTTGTTGCTCGCCGTTTGGGGCATGTACCGCGGTTGGCAACACCGTGCTCAGCGGCAAGCCACCGGTCTGGGTGCGTTTCCCGCAGCGCCCACCGACCCGGGCCCGATTCGCCTGGGACCCGTGACCGGCTTGTACGTCGGCAGCACCCTGGGCGGTAATTGGCAGAACCGCATCGCCGTCGGCGACATCGGCCACCGCGCCACCACGGAGCTGAGCTTGCACGCCGACGGGGTTCTGCTCAACCGTCAGGGAGCCAGCAGTATCTGGTTGCCGCGCACCGCGATCGAGGCTGCCCGAACTGATAGCCGGCTCGCGGGCAAGGTCATGACCAAAGACGGGCTCCTGGTGCTGCGCTGGCGGGTGGGCGAGGAGACGGTGGACACCGGGTTCCGCGCGGACGACAAACGCTGCTACCGCGAGTGGGTTGCCGCCCTGGCCACCACAGCCCTCGCACCCACCGAGACGAACAAGGACGGAGACATCGCGTGAGCGAGGCGGTACTGGTATTGGAGGACGGGCGCACGTTTTGGGGCGACGCGTTCGGGGCCGAGGGGGCGACCCTCGGGGAGGCCGTGTTCTGCACCGGGATGACCGGCTACCAGGAGACGCTCACCGACCCCAGCTACCACCGGCAGATCGTGGTGGCCACCGCGCCGCAGATCGGCAACACCGGCTGGAACGACGAGGATGATGAGGCCAGCCGCATCTGGGTCGCCGGGTACGCCGTGCGTGACCCCGCCCGCCGGCCGTCCAACTGGCGCGCGACCGGCACTCTGCCCGACGCCCTTCGCACCCAGAACATTGTGGGCATCGCGGGCATCGACACGCGGGCGGCAGTGCGGCACCTGCGCGAGCGCGGGGCCATGCGGGCGGGCATCTTCTCCGGCGCCGCGCTGGCCGCTGCCGAAGAGCTGGTGCGGCAGGTGCGGGAGCAGCCCGGCATGCTCGGCGCCGACCTGGCCGCAGAGGTCACCACCGCCGCCACCTACGTCGTGCCGCCGCTCGGCGCCAAGCGTTTCACCGTTGCGGCCTTGGACCTCGGCATCAAGTCCAACACCCCGCACATGCTCGCCGCGCGCGGCGTCGAGGTGCATGTGCTGCCCAGCACAGCCAACATCGACGACGTGCGCGCCGCCGGCCCGGACGGGGTGTTTCTGTCCAACGGCCCGGGCGACCCCGCCACCGCGGATGGTGTCGTCGCCCTCACCCAACAGGTGCTGGAACGGCGGATCCCGTTGTTCGGCATCTGCTTCGGCAATCAGCTGCTGGGTCGTGCGCTGGGCCGGGGCACCTACAAGATGCGCTACGGCCACCGCGGGATGAACATTCCTGTCATCGAGCACGCCACCGGCCGGGTGGCGATCACCGCGCAGAACCACGGCTTCGCGCTGGAAGGCGAAGCGGGGGAGGAGTTCGACACCCCCTATGGGCGCGCCGTGATCAGCCACACCTGCCCCAACGACGGCACCGTGGAAGGTGTTGCGTTACTGGACGGTCCGGCGTTCTCGGTGCAGTACCACCCGGAGGCCGCCGCCGGCCCGCACGACGCCGCCTACCTGTTTGACCGCTTCACCGACCTCATGAAAGGCGCGCACTGATGCCGCGGCGCACAGACATCGACCACGTCCTGGTCATCGGCTCCGGGCCCATCGTCATCGGACAGGCCTGCGAGTTCGACTACTCCGGGACCCAGGCGTGCCGGGTGCTGCGCGAGGAGGGTATTCGCGTCAGCCTGATCAACTCCAACCCCGCGACCATCATGACCGACCCGGAGTTCGCCGACGCCACGTACGTGGAGCCGATCACCGCGGAGTATGTGGAGAAAGTCTTTGCGGCAGAGGAGAAAGCGGGCACCCCGATCACCGCGGTGCTGGCCACCCTCGGGGGTCAGACCGCACTGAATTGCGCCATGGACCTGCACTACGCCGGGGTACTCGACAAGTACGACGTTGAGCTCATCGGCGCCGACGTCGAGGCCATCCAGCGGGGCGAGGACCGGCAGAAGTTCAAGGACATCGTGGCCAAGGTCGGCGGCGAGTCCGCCCGCTCCGCCGTGTGCCACACCATGGCCGAGGTGCACGATTGCGTCGCTGAGCTGGGCCTCCCGGTAGTCGTACGTCCTAGCTTCACCATGGGCGGACTCGGCTCCGGGATGGCCCACACGACCGAGGACCTCGAGCGCATCGCCGGCGGTGGGCTGTCCGCCTCGCCCACCGCCAACGTGCTCATCGAGGAGTCGATCCTGGGCTGGAAGGAGTTCGAACTGGAGTTGATGCGCGACGGCAAAGACAACGTCGTGATCGTTTGCTCCATCGAGAACATCGACCCCATGGGTGTGCACACCGGCGACTCGATGACCGTGGCCCCGGCCATGACGCTGACCGACCGCGAGTACCAGACGATGCGCGACCTGGCCATCGACATCCTCCGCGAGGTCGGCGTGGACACCGGCGGCTGCAACATCCAGTTCGCCATCGACCCCGCCGACGGCCGGCTCATCGTCATCGAGATGAATCCGCGGGTGTCCCGCTCCAGCGCCTTGGCGTCCAAGGCCACCGGGTTCCCCATCGCCAAGATCGCCGCCAAGCTGGCCCTCGGCTACACCCTGGACGAGATCGTCAACGACATCACCGGCGAGACCCCGGCCTGCTTCGAGCCGAGCCTGGACTACGTGGTAGTGAAGGCGCCGAGGTTCGCCTTCGAGAAGTTCCCCGGCGCCGACCCGACACTGACCACCACCATGAAGTCCGTCGGTGAGGCGATGTCCATCGGGCGAAATTTCACCGAGGCGCTGGGCAAGGTGCTGCGCTCGCTGGAGACCAAGCAAACCGGCTTCTGGACCACACCTGATCCCGAACTCGTGCTGGCGGCGGTGCTCGAAGACCTAAGAGTGCCGACCGAGGGTCGCATCTACGACGTCGAGCTGGCGCTGCGCCTCGGCGGCACTGTGGAGGAAGTCGCCAAGGCCAGCGGCATCGATCCGTGGTTCGTGGACGAAGTGGCCGGGCTGGTGGAGTTGCGCACCGAACTGGTCCACGCCCAGGTGCTCGATGCCGTGCTGCTGCGTCGGGCCAAGCGCGCGGGACTGTCCGACCGTCAGCTCGCCGCGCTGCGTCCGGAGCTGGCCGGTGAGGACGGCGTGCGAACGTTGCGCCACCGCATGGGAATTCGTCCGGTGTTCAAGACCGTGGACACCTGTGCGGCCGAGTTCGCCGCCCGCACCCCGTACCACTACAGCGCCTACGAGTCCGACCCGGACGCCGAGACGGAGGTGGCTCCGCAGACCGAACGCGCGAAGGTGCTGATCCTCGGCTCCGGACCCAACCGCATCGGGCAGGGCATCGAGTTCGACTACTCCTGCGTGCACGCCGCGCAGACCCTGTCCGCCGCCGGATACGAGACGGTGATGGTCAACTGCAACCCGGAGACCGTCTCCACCGACTACGACACCGCCGACCGGCTCTACTTCGAGCCCCTTACCTTCGAGGACGTGCTGGAGGTGGTGCACGCCGAGCAAATCTCCGGCACCGTGGCCGGGGTGATCGTGCAGCTCGGTGGGCAGACCCCGCTGAGCCTCGCGCAACGGCTCTCCGACGCCGGGGTGCCCATCGTCGGCACCACCCCGGAGGCCATCGACCTGGCGGAGGACCGCGGTGCGTTCGGCGAGGTGCTGACCCAGGCAGGGCTGCCCGCCCCCAAGTACGGCACCGCGATCAGCTTCGACCAGGCCAAGCGCATCGCCGACGACATCGGCTACCCGGTATTGGTTCGTCCCTCCTACGTTTTGGGCGGCCGTGGCATGGAGATCGTCTACGACGAGCCATCGCTGGAGTCCTACATCAGCCGGGCCACCGAGATCACCCCCGAGCATCCCGTGCTGGTCGACCGTTTCCTGGACGACGCCATCGAGATCGACGTCGATGCCCTGTGCGACGGCACCGAGGTGTACCTCGGCGGGGTGATGGAACACATCGAGGAAGCAGGCATCCACTCCGGAGACTCGGCCTGTGCTTTGCCGCCGATCACCCTGGGCCGCACCGATATCGAGGCGGTGCGCCGGTCGACCGAGGCCCTGGCCCACGGCATTGGCGTGCGCGGGCTGATGAACGTGCAGTACGCCCTCAAGGACGACATACTCTACGTTTTGGAGGCCAACCCACGGGCCAGCCGCACGGTACCGTTCGTGTCCAAGGCCACCGCCGTACCGTTGGCCAAGGCCGCCGCGCGAATCATGTTGGGCGCGACCATCGCCGAACTGCGCGCTGAGGGTCTGCTGCCCCAGCACGGCGACGGGGGAGCGGTACCGATGGACGCACCGGTCGCGGTAAAGGAGGCGGTGCTGCCGTTTCACCGGTTCCGCAAGGCCGACGGAAGTGCCATCGACAACCTGCTCAGTCCGGAGATGAAGTCCACCGGCGAGGTGATGGGGATCGACGCCGACTTCGGCCGGGCCTTCGCCAAGAGCCAGACCGCCGCGTATGGGTCCCTTCCCGTCTCCGGCACCATCTTCGTGTCCGTGGCCAACCGGGACAAGCGGTCCATGGTCTTCCCGGTGAAGCGGCTGGCCGATCTCGGCTTCCAGATTCTGGCCACCGAAGGTACCGCGGAGATTCTGCGGCGCAACGGTATTCCGTGCACCGAGGTCCGCAAGCACACCGAGAACGGGCAGCTGATGGACGGCCCGACCATCGTCACCGCCATCGTGGCCGGGGAGGTGGACATGGTGATCAACACCCCCTATGGCAACTCCGGCCCGCGGGTGGATGGCTACGAGATCCGCAGCGCGGCGGTGTCCGCAGGCATCCCGTGCATCACCACGGTGCAGGGGGCGGCCGCAGCCGTGCAGGGCATCGAGGCCTCCATCCGCGGCGACATCGGGGTGCGGCCGCTGCAGGAGCTGCACACCGTGTTGCGGGCGGGGCGGTGACTTTCGGTCAGCGGCTGTGTGGCGCCGTCGCGGAGCGGGGCCAGCTGTGCGTGGGTATCGACCCGCACCCGGAACTGCTGTCCGTGTGGGGGTTTGAGCACGACATCGACGGATTGGCTCGGTTCGCCGCCACCTGTGTCGACGCCCTGGCCGGGGAGGTCGCCGTGCTCAAGCCGCAGGCGGCGTTCTTCGAGGCGTACGGCTCGGCGGGGATGCGGGTGTTGGAGGAAACCATCGCCGGCGCGCAAGCGGCCGGGGCTTTGGTGCTGCTGGACGTCAAACGCGGTGACATCGGCACCACCATGGTCGCGTACGCCCAGGCCTACCTGGGCGACGGCTCGTCGTTGGCTGCCGATGCGGTCACGCTCTCGCCCTACCTCGGCTTCGGGTCACTCGAACCCGCGCTCGAGCTGGCGAAGTCCACCGGACGCGGGGTCTTCGTGCTGGCCCGGACGTCCAACCCCGAGAGCGCTGGGCTGCAAGGGGCGCTTGTCGACGGCCGGAGCGTCGCCCAGACGATGATCGACGAGGCCACTGCGCTCAACGCGGGGGCGGACGGGCTCGGCTCGGTCGGCGTGGTCGTCGGGGCGACGACCGGGCACGGTCTCAACCTCGGGCAGCTCAACGGCCCGATCTTGGCACCCGGACTGGGCGCTCAAGGTGCGACGCCGGACGACTTCCGCCGGGTCTTCGGGGACGCGGGGAACCTGTTGCTGCCCAGTACTTCTCGGGACGTCCTGCGCCACGGTCCGAATGTTGATGCCCTGCGTGACGTCGCACGGCGCACCCGAGACGCCGTGACCGTCGCACTCGCCTGACGCCAGTGGGCTCGCGTTTGGGAACGCTCAGCCACATCCGTTGTGGGTGAGCGTTCCCAATGGGCATCAGACCGTCTGCAGTCCGCTGTGTCGGAAGAGTTTGTTGCGGCTCGGTTCCGAGAAACCTGCGATGCTGGCGACTTCTTGTGCGCTCAGTCCGCGGCGGCTCAGATCCCGGCCAATGGAGGATGCAAGTGCCGGGCGCAGTGTCCTCGCTCGCCGGTTCGCGGATCCGCCAGCCTTTGACGCTGAACATCTTGTGCATGCTGGTGCGCTGGGTAGGGCTCAGCAGGTCAAGGTAATACGCGCGTTCTACGAGGGCCTGCATCGAGACGCCGTACTCTCGCTTGAGGTCGATGAGGCGGCCGATTTTGAGGTTCCGCAAGGACGGCCGAACCACTTCTGTGGGCATGAGGAACTCCGCGGCAAACGCGTTGGCTTCGGCCTCGACGTCGTCCACGCTCATCGCTGCCGCATGCAACACCAGGTGCCCGAGCTCGTGCGCGAGCGTCAGCCGTACCCGGTCGGGCGGCGCGGCGTCATTGAACAGGATTACCGGGTGATCGCCGACCCATTGGACAAACCGTCCACGCGCCAGGTGCCGAAGTCGCTTCGAGCTGGCGCCAGGTCGAGGGAGGCGCGGTTGAACGGCGGCGCAGGTGTGCATCCATCGCCATGCCGCCCCGAGCTCGCCCAGCATGTCTGAGGAACGGAATGGTCACTCCGAGCGACTTCGCGAGCCGTTCGAGTGCATCGCCTTGAGGAGGGCGGCAGCGGCTTGTCCTGATAGCAGTGGTGCGCCTCGTCGCTGGGCAGCAACACCCGCAGCCGGTCCCGGACGGTGATGCCCGGCGTGACCACGAGGAAGCGGTTGGTGAAGCGGGCGTCCCGCGGGCTGTGCGCGTGATTGAGGGTCTGCCAGGCGATGAGCTTCGCCAACCATCCGTCACCCCGTCGCCACCCACTCAGCGCCGAATCCTAGCCTCAACGACCCTTTTCTCCCTGGTACCGGCATCGCCAGGGTAGGGCGGGTTGAGCGCTACACCGCCACGTCGGTACGGTCGTCGCTGCTGCTGGCACACCAGTGGCGTCCGCCAGGAAACTCAAACGGAGGAACCCGTGGCCCTTCCTCAGCTGACCGCTGAGCAGCGAACTGCCGCTCTGGAGAAGGCGGCGGTTGCGCGCCGCGTTCGGGCCGAGCTCAAGGAACGCCTCAAGCGCGGTGGGACCGACCTCAAGCAGGTGCTGAACGATGCCGAGAGCGATGAGATTCTGGGCAAGATGAAGGTCTCCGCACTACTGGAGGCGCTACCGAAGGTCGGCAAGGTCAAAGCTCAGGAGCTTATGACCGAGCTAGAGATCGCCCCGACCAGGCGCCTGCGCGGCCTGGGCGAGCGGCAGCGCAAGGCGTTGCTCGCCAAATTCGACCACGCCTGATCGACGCGACGATGGGCGACGCGGCGGACGGCCGGCTGGTGGTCCTGTCCGGCCCGTCCGCCGTCGGTAAGACCAGCGTGGTGCGGTTGCTGCGCGCCGACATTCCCGAGCTGTACTTCAGTCTCTCGGCCACCACCAGGGCGCCGCGCCCAGGTGAGGTCGAGGGGCGCGACTACCACTTCGTCAGCCCCGCCGAGTTCGACCGGATGATCGCCGACGGCGAGCTGCTGGAGTGGGCCGAGATCCATCGCGGCCTGCACCGCTCGGGCACACCGGCACTGCCGGTGCAGGCGGCCCTGGCCGAGCACCGCCCGGTGCTGGTCGAGGTCGACCTCGCCGGCGCGCGGGCCCTGCGGCGGTCCGTGCCCGAGGCGGTGCAGGTGTTTCTGGCGCCACCCAGCTGGGACACCCTGGTGCGTCGACTCACCGGAAGGGGCACCGAACCTGAGGAGGTGATCGCCCGCCGACTGGAGACCGCACGCGAAGAGCTGGCCGCTCAGGACGAGTTCGATCGGGTCGTCGTCAACGCCAACGTGCAGCACGCCGCCGCGGACTTGGTATCCTTACTGGTCGGCCCTTCCGTGCGCAGTGACGCGTCCACCCAGGACGGCCGAGACGCTCCACCCACCGATACCAGCGCAGGAGCCATTGAGTGAGCACCCCTCAGATCGAGTCCGACCCAGCACAGGCGTACGACACACCCCTGGGCATCACCAACCCGCCCATCGACGAGTTGCTCGCCCGCACGTCTTCCAAGTACGCGCTGGTGATCTTCGCCGCCAAGCGGGCACGTCAGATCAACGACTACTACTCCCAGCTCGGCGACGGAATGCTGGAGTACGTCGGCCCGCTGGTCGAGCCGGGCCCGCAGGAGAAGCCGCTGTCCATCGCCATGCGCGAGATCTACGCCGACACACTCGAGCACACCGAAGGCGAGTGAGCGCCGACCGCCCGTCCGTGGTCCTCGGCGTCGGCGGCGGAATCGCGGCGTACAAGGCCTGCGAGCTCCTGCGGCGACTCACCGAAAGCGGTCACCGCGTGCGGATTGTCCCCACCGAGGCAGCATTGCAGTTCGTCGGTGCCGCCACCTTCGAGGCGCTCTCCGGTCAGCCTGTGTACAGCGGTGTTTTCGCAGACGTGCCCGAGGTACCGCACGTACGGATCGGCCAGGACGCCGAGCTGATCGTGGTCGCACCGGCCACCGCCGACCTGATGGCCCGCTTCGCTCATGGCCGGGCCGACGATTTGCTCACCGCCACCCTGCTCACCGCGCGCTGCCCGGTGTTGCTGGCCCCGGCGATGCATACCGAGATGTGGGAACACCCCGCCACCGCCGACAACGTGGCTCTGCTGCGTTCACGAGGGGTGGTCGTGCTCGAACCGGCCCGCGGGCGGCTGACCGGTGCAGACACCGGTGCCGGGCGGCTGCCCGAAGCGGCCGAGATCTACGCGTTCGCGTCGTTGCTGCAGGAGCGAAGTGACGCACTGCCCCGCGACTTGGTCGGTCGCCACGTCGTGGTGTCGGCAGGCGGCACCCGCGAACCCCTGGACCCGGTGCGTTACCTGGGCAACCGTAGCTCCGGCAAGCAGGGCTACGCACTGGCGCGCGTGGCGGTGCAACGGGGGGCTCGGGTGACGCTGGTCGCCGGGCACACCGCGGGGCTGACTGCGCCCGCCGCCGTGGACATGGTGGAGGTATCCACCGCTGAGCAGCTGCGTGCGGCGATGCACACCCATGCCGTCGACGCCGACGTGGTGGTGATGGCGGCGGCCGTCGCCGACTTTCGGCCGGCTACCGTCGCTGCCTGCAAGATCAAGAAGGGTGCCGACGAGCCGGACAGCATCGCGCTCACCCGTAACGCCGATGTGCTGGCCGAGCTCGTCGGCGCGCGCCGTGCCGGTGAGCACGATCGCCAGGTGATCGTCGGCTTCGCCGCAGAGACCGGTGATGCGCACGGTGACGTGCTGCACCACGCCAGGGCCAAGCTCGCCCGCAAGGGATGCGACCTGCTCGTGGTCAACGCGGTCGGCGACGGCAAAGCCTTCGAGGTGGACAGCAACGACGGCTGGTTGCTCGGCTCGGACGGCACTGAACTAGTTTTGGAACCCGGATCGAAGGCGCTGCTGGCCAGCCGGGTGCTCGACGTCGTTGCCGAGCTGCTCACCTCTGCGCATTAGAGTTCTCCCCCGACCTTCCCCCACCCGAGAGGACACCTTGTGACCCAGTCCGGCCGCCGCCTGTTCACCAGCGAGTCAGTCACCGAGGGTCACCCCGACAAGATCTGCGACGCGATCAGCGACTCCATCCTGGACGCGATGTTGGCGAAGGACCCGGCCAGTCGGGTGGCGGTGGAGACCATGGTCACCACGGGGCTGGTGCACGTCGCGGGCGAGGTGACCACCAGGTCCTACGTACCGATCGCCGACATCGTCCGCGAACGGATCCTTGAGGTCGGCTACGACTCGTCCACCAAAGGCTTCGACGGTCGCTCCTGCGGGGTCAGCATCTCCATCGGTCAGCAGAGTTCGGACATCGCCCAGGGGGTGGACGACGCCTACGAGGCGCGGGTCGAGGGACTGTCCGAGGATGCGATCGACCGGCAGGGTGCGGGCGACCAGGGGTTGATGTTCGGCTACGCCTGCCAGGACACCCCGGAACTGATGCCGCTGCCGATTGCGCTGGCCCACCGGTTGTCCCGCCGCCTCACCGAGGTGCGCAAGACCGGCGTGCTGCCCTATCTGCGTCCGGACGGCAAGACTCAGGTCACCATCGAGTACGCGGGGGAGCAGGCCGTCCGGCTGGACACCGTGGTGCTCTCCACCCAGCACGCGGCGGACATCGACCTGGACGGCATGCTCGCACCGGACATCAAGCAGCACGTGGTGGATGTGGCGCTGGCCGAGCTCGGCGTGGAGAGCCTGAACACCTCCGACGTGCGGTTGCTGGTGAACCCGACGGGCAAGTTCGTCCTGGGCGGCCCGATGGGCGATGCGGGACTCACCGGTCGCAAGATCATCGTGGACACCTACGGCGGCATGGCGCGGCACGGCGGCGGAGCCTTCTCCGGCAAGGATCCGTCCAAGGTGGACCGCTCCGCCGCGTATGCGATGCGCTGGGTGGCCAAGAACGCAGTGGCGGCCGGGCTGGCACAGCGTATCGAGGTGCAGGTGGCCTACGCCATCGGCAAAGCGGCGCCCGTCGGGCTGTTCGTGGAAACCTTCGGTACCGAGAACGGCGACCCGGCCAAGATCCAGCAGGCCATCAGCGAGGTGTTCGACCTGCGCCCCGGTGCGATCATCCGCGACTTGGACCTGCTGCGGCCAATCTACGCACCGACGGCAGCGTACGGGCACTTCGGACGCACGGACATCGACCTGCCGTGGGAGCACACCGACCGGGCGGACGCCCTGCGCTCTCTCGCCGGCTTCTGATTGGGCGTACTGCAAGTACTACCAACTGCGGTCGCTGACGTCTGCAACCACTACCAACTGCGGATGTGTCGGTTGCGGTGGGTAGAGCTGTGCGGGTGAAGGCTGCCCGCGTCTCAGCTGCTGAGCTGCCCGTGGCCCGGGTCGCGCTCATGGTGCCGCTGGCTCATCTGGACCGCGACTTCGACTACGCCGTGGACGCCGAACAGTCGGCGGCTGCCCAGCCGGGAGTGCGGGTCCGGGTTCGTTTCGCTGGGCGGCTGGTCGACGGCTTCGTCGTGGCCCGCGTGAGGTCGTCGGCGCATACCGGCAAGCTGGGGTGGCTGGAGAACGTGGTGTCGCCGGAGCCGGTACTCACCCCGGAGATCGCGGACCTAGCGCGGGTTGTGGCCGGCCGCTACGCGGGCACTCGGGCCGACGTCCTGCGCCTGGCCATCCCGGGACGCCACGCGCGGGTGGAGGCCGAAGCCCCGCAGCCGCCGTCCACGGAGGCCGTTCGTTCGATAGCGGGAGGGTGGGCGACCTACACCTACGGTGACCGTTACCTGCGCGCACTACGAGAAGGTCGGGCGCCGCGCGCAGTGTGGCAGGCGTTGCCCGGGGAGGACTGGGCGGCGCGGCTGGCCGAGGCGGCAGCGGCGACGGTGGACGCCGGCGAGTGCGCGCTGCTCATCGTGCCCGATCAGACCGATGTCGACCGGGTACTCACCGCCTGCGTTGCCCTGCTCGGAGCCAGCAGAGTGGTCGGATTGACCGCCGGGCTCGGTCCCGCTGTGCGCTACCGACGTTGGCTGGCTGCGCTGCGCGGGACGGCCAGAGTGGTGGTGGGCACCAGAGCAGCGGTGTTCGCACCTGTCGCCGCCCTGGGGCTGGTCGCGGTCTGGGACGACGGGGACGACAGCCTCGCCGAGCTACGCGCGCCCTACCCACACGCGAGAGAGGTTGCCCTGCTACGCGCCCATAGCAGCGACGCCGCGGTGCTGCTCGGCGGATACGCCCGTACCGCGGAGGCGCAGGCGCTGGTGGACACGGCATGGGCGCATGACCTGCTCCCGCCGCGCGCCGTGCTGCGCGAACGGGCACCGCGCGTCACGGCACTGGCGGAGACGGACACGCAGCTCGAGCGGGACCCCGGTGCCCGTGCCGCCCGCCTCACTGCCGCAGCGTTCACTGCCGCCCGCACGGCGATCGCGGCCGGCGCTCCCGTGCTGGTCCAAGTTCCGCGTCGTGGGTACGTTCCGTCGCTGGGCTGCGCGCGCTGCCGCGAACCCGCCCGCTGCCGGCGCTGTGTCGGGCCGTTGGCGCTGCCGGTGGCCGCAGGCCCAGACGAGGCGGCGACGCCGGTCTGCCGCTGGTGCGGGGTGGCCGACGGAGGGTATCGGTGCGGTGCGTGCGGGTCGAGGGCGCTGCGGGCGCGGGTTGTGGGTGCCGGGCGCACCGCAGAGGAGCTCGGACGGGCGTTTCCCGGCGTGGTGGTGCGCACCTCGGGAGGCGACGGGGTCCTGCGCCGAGTGGGGGCCGGTCCCGCCATTGTGGTGGCCACTCCGGGGGCAGAACCCGTCGCGGACGGGGGATACGGCGCGGCGCTGTTGTTGGACGGGTGGGCGCTGTTGGGTCGAGCCGATCTGCGGGCCGCCGAGGAGGCTCTGCGTCGCTGGATGGCTGCCGCTGCGCTGGTACGCCCGTTTGCCGCGGGCGGACAGGTAGTCGTCGGTGCCGAGTCCGAGCTCGCCACGGTGCAGGCCCTCATTCGGTGGGACCCGGTGGGTCATGCCGTCGCCGAGCTGCGCGCTCGGGCAGAGGTCGGCTTTCCGCCTGCGGTACAGCTGGCGGCGGTGGAGGGTGCCCCGGAGGCGGTCGCGGCCTTCATGGCTGCGACCCCGCTGCCCCGCGAGGCCGATGTGCTGGGCCCCGTGGACACCGCGGACGGGGGGGAGCGAATGCTGGTACGCGTCACCCGGAGCTCGGCGAAGGAGCTGGTGGCCGCGCTCCGCGCTGCGCAGGCCGTGCGCAGCGCACGCAAGGAATCCGACGCGGTGCGCGTCCAAGTCGATCCCCATCGCATCGGCTGAAACCGCCACCGCGAGCACCCCCTAGAATTGCCAGAGCTGTCCCCCCTTCTCGAGGAGCCTCTTCGTGTCCGTTGTGCCAATTCGGCTGTTCGGCGATCCTGTGCTGCGCACCCGCGCCGAGGAAGTGCTGGACTTCGACGCCGAACTGCGCGGCCTGGTCAAGGATTTGGACGAGACCATGGCCGAGCACGGCGGCGCGGGCATCGCTGCCCCCCAGCTCGGCGTCGGTCTACGGGTGTTCACCTACCACTGCGACGACTTCGCCGGGCACCTGGTCAACCCCACCTTCGAGGTGCTCGACGACGAGGAGCAGCTCGGACCGGAGGGGTGCCTGTCCATCCCCGAGGTGCGGTTCGACTGTCGACGCCATCTGCACGTCGTGGCCAAGGGCTGGAACATGTTCGGTGATCCCGTCGAGGTCGAGGGTTCGCAACTGCTCGCTCGAGCGATCCAGCACGAAGTAGATCACCTCGACGGGGTGCTCTTCATCGATCGACTGGATCCCGAGGCACGCAGAGCCGCGATGCGCGAGATCCGCGGGTCCGAGTGGTTCGGTGCGTTGGCGCCCACGGTGAAGCTCAATCCCCTCGGACTGCACGGCCGGGCGGGCTGACGGTGCGACTGGTATTTGCCGGCACCCCGGAACCCGCAGTGGTGTCGCTGCAGCGCTTGCTCGACTCCACGCAGCACGAGGTGCTCGCCGTGATCACGCGCCCGGACGCCGTGTCCGGGCGCGGCCGCACGGTGACGCGCTCACCCGTCGGGCAGCTGGCGGACGCCAACGGGGTCGCGGTGCTCACCCCACGCTCGCCGTCGGAGCCAGATTTCCTGGAGCAGTTGCGCGTGCTCGAACCAGACTGTTGCCCAGTCGTCGCCTACGGCGCCCTGCTACCGGCGGCGGCACTGGCAGTTCCGCGCCTGGGCTGGGTGAACTTGCACTTCTCGCTGCTGCCCGCCTGGCGCGGAGCTGCCCCGGTGCAGGCGGCGCTGCGTGCAGGAGATGACATCACCGGGGCGAGCACGTTCTTGATCGAGCGAGGACTGGACACGGGGCCACTGTTCGGCATCACCACTGAGGCGGTACGGCCCACGGATACCACGGGACAGCTGCTCGCGCGGCTTGCCGTCTCGGGCGCGGCCCTGCTCGAGTCCACAATGGATGGTTTGGCCGAGGGCGCGATTCACGCCATTCCGCAAGTCGTGGAAGGGGTCTCCTACGCCCCCAAGGTGTTGGTCGATGAAGCTCGGGTGCCGTGGCTGCAGCCGGCGCAGGCCGTGGACCGGCTGATTCGCTCCGTCACACCGCATCCCGGCGCGTGGACCACCGTGCGAGACGCCCGCATCAAGCTCGGCCCGGTGAACGCGACCGAGCTGACCGAGCTGGCGCCAGGGGAGTTGCGTGCCGATAAGGACGGGGTGTTCGTCGGTACCAGCACGACGGCAGTTCGGCTGAGCGCGGTGCAGCCACCGGGCAAGAAGATGATGGCGGCCGGTGACTGGGCTCGCGGTGCACGGCTCGAGCGTGGGGAGCGAGCGGAATGAGCGAGTCGCGACGACCCGCCAAACACACCGGGGGCACCCGGCGACCACGGCCGGCACCGCTACCCAGCTCCGACCCGGTGCGCAAAGCCGTGTGCGAGGTGCTGGCTGCCGTGCGCGAGCGGGACGCCTACGCCAACCTGGTCTTGCCGAAAATGCTGCGTGAACGCAGCATCGAGGGCCGCGACGCCGCGTTGGCCACGGAGCTGGCTTACGGCACCTGTCGCGCACAGGGATTGCTCGACGCAGTGCTCAGCGAGTGCGTCGATCGACCATTGGCCGAGGTCGACGGGGTGCTGCTGGACATCATGCGCATGGGCACCTATCAGCTGCTGCGCACGCGGGTACCCACGCACGCGGCGGTCTCCACCGCCGTGGATCTGGCGCGAGCCGAGATGGGTACGGCCCGGGCAGGTTTCGTCAACGCGGTGCTCCGTCGGGTGAGTCGTCAGGACGAGGCGAGCTGGGTGGCGCAGCTGGCGCCGGATCAGGACGGCGATCCCATCGCACACCTCGCGTTCACCCACGCGCATCCGCGCTGGATCGCGCAGGCGTTCGCCGAGGCGCTGGGAGCCGATGCCGCCGAGCTCGCCGAAGCCCTGGCCGCCGACGATGCCCGGCCCCAGGTGCATCTCGTCGCCCGCCCCGGTGCCATCACCGCCGCCGAACTCGCCTCCACCACCGGCGGCAAGCTCGGCCGGTACTCGCCCTTCGTTGTGTACCTCGACGGCGGCGATCCCGCCCAGCTCGCCGAGGTGCGCGAGGGTCTGGCCGGGGTGCAGGACGAGGGCAGCCAGCTGGTCGCTCGCGCCCTCACCCTCGCGCCGCTGCAGGGCGACGATCAGGGGCGGTGGCTGGACCTCTGTGCCGGGCCCGGGGGAAAAGCCGCGCTGCTGGGTTCGATCGCGGGACTCGACGGCGCGCATCTGGACGCCGTGGAACCGACCCCGCATCGGGCGGAGCTGGTGCGCAAGACATGTCAGGGTCTGCCGGTCACCGTGCACACCGTGGATGGCCGCGAGTCCGGTCTCCAGCCGGGCTACGACCGGATCCTCGTCGATGCGCCGTGCACCGGGCTGGGCGCGCTGCGTCGACGGCCCGAGGCCCGTTGGCGACGCCAGGCCAGCGACGTGAGCGAGCTGGCGGCCCTGCAACGGCAACTGTTGGCCGCCGCGCTGGCGCTGGTGCGCCCGGGCGGGGTCGTCCTCTACGCCACCTGCTCACCCCATCTGCGCGAGACGACGGCAGTGGTGGCCGACGCGGTGCGGCGCAGCGGGGCGACGCAGCTCGACGTCCGCCCGCTGCTGCCCGGGGTCGATCAACTGGGTGACGGGCCGCACGCGCAACTGTGGCCCCATCGTCACGGCACCGACGCCATGTTCCTCGCCGCACTCACCCCCTGATCGGCAGCTAGATCGACTGGCGGTAGCCGAAGAACTCGTGGTCTTGGTTGTAGCCGTCGAGCCGCCGCCTTGACCTGTTTGAAGCGCGCATCGGAATGGCACTTACCCGCGCGTATCTGCCGAACACACCCTCCGCGAGCTGCTGGCATTCGCGCGGACCGGGCGTGGACGCAGTGTTGCGGAATGATCTTTGTGACTGACGGCCACCCAGGACTTCGCCAGGACGCCCTTCGCGAGGTTGGGCGCCCCTGGATCACGGAGCGGTCTGAGCTGGCTGGCATCTGGGCCAACTAGACTCCGCGCTTGTGCCGGCTCCGATGATCGCCCCGTCCATCCTCTCCGCCGACTTCTCCCGCCTCGGCGAGGAGGCCAACGCGGTGCGCGGCGCGGACTGGCTGCACGTGGACGTGATGGACGCCCACTTTGTGCCCAACCTGACCCTGGGTCTGCCGGTGGTGCAGAGCCTGCTCAAGACCACTGACATCCCCATCGACTGCCACCTGATGATCGAGAACCCCGGACGCTGGGCCCCTGGGTACGCCGAAGCCGGCGCGTACAACGTCACCATCCACGCCGAGGCCACCGATGACCCGGTCGCGGTGGCCCGCGACATCCGTGCGGCAGGCGCCAAGGCGGGCCTGAGCGTGAAGCCGGGCACCGCAATCGAGGCGTACCTGGACGTCTTGCGCGAGTTCGACACGCTGCTGGTGATGAGTGTGGAGCCTGGCTTCGGTGGGCAGTCGTTCATCCCCGAGGTGCTGGCGAAGGCACGCACCGTCCGCGGGCTCGTGGACACCGGCCATCTCAGGCTGCTGGTGGAGATCGACGGCGGCATCAACGCCGACACCATCCACGCCGCCGCCGAGGCCGGGGTGGACTGCTTTGTCGCCGGCTCCGCGGTCTATGGCGCCGATGACCCAGCGGAGGCGGTGCGGTCATTGCGGGCCAGTGCGGCAGCTTCGGCCGGCCACCGCCACCAGTGAACCCGAATCCGCTGCAGGCGGCGATGGCGCTGGCCTGCGCGGCGGCTGAGGGTGTCCGGGGAACCACGAACCCCAACCCGCCGGTCGGCTGCGTGGTGCTCGACGCAGTAGGCGAGGTGGCCGGAGTGGGCGCGACCGCGCCGCCGGGCGGCCCGCACGCCGAGGTCCTGGCCTTGCGGGCGGCCGGGCAACGCGCGCGCGGGGGGACCGCCGTGGTCACCCTGGAACCGTGCAACCACCACGGGCGCACCCCGCCGTGCACCGAGGCGTTGCTCGCCGCGGGCATCAGCGCCGTGCACTACGCCGTGGCCGATCCCAGCCCGGAGGCTGCCGGGGGCGCTGAGTACCTGTGCCAGCACGGAGTCGCCATCGTCGCCGGCCCCGCTGAGCCGGCCGAACGCGGTGCTCTGCGTGCGTGGCTGCACCGTCAGCGCACCGGACGGCCGCACCTCACCTATAAATACGCCGCCACCCTCGACGGTCGCGTCGCTGCCGCCGACGGCAGCAGCCGCTGGATCAGCGGAGCCGAGGCCCGCGCCCAGGTGCACGCAGAGCGGACCAAGCTGGACGCCATCGTGGTGGGCACCGGCACCGTGCTGGCCGACGACCCGTGGCTGACCGCACGCCTGCCCGACGGCTCGCTGGCCGCGCATCAGCCCCTGCGCGTGGTCGTGGGGCACCGGGACATTCCGGCCCCTGCCCGCGTGCTCGACAACGCCGCTCCCACGTTGCTGGTCCGCACCGGTGATCCGCAGGAGGCGCTGGCCGCACTGGGGGACTGCACCGACGTCCTGCTCGAAGGTGGCCCCCGCCTGGCCGGTGCCTTCGCCCGATCAGGGCTCATCGACCGGGTGCTCGCCTACCTGGCACCCGCGTTGCTGGGCGCCGGAGCAGCGTCCTTGGGGGATGCTGGAGTAGTGACCATCGCCGATGCCCTGCGCTTCGATCTGGAGGACGTGCGGCTACTCGGCCCGGACATCCGGATCAGCGCAACACCACGCACCACGCAGGGAGACTGAGGCAATGTTCACCGGAATCGTCGAGGAGCTGGGTCGAGTTGCGGGCACGGAGGACCTCGGCGACGCCGCCCGTTTCGTGGTGCACGGTCCGTTGGTCACCTCGGATGCCGCACACGGCGACTCCATCGCGGTGAACGGGGTATGCCTGACGGTCGTCGAGGTGCTGGGGGACGGCTCGTTCACCGCCGATGTGATGAACGAGACTCTCCTCCGCAGCAGTCTCGGGACGTTGGTTGCCGGCAACCCCGTCAATCTCGAGCGCGCCGTCGCCTTGCACAGTCGCATGGGCGGTCACCTCGTCCAAGGACACGTCGACGGGACGGGCGAGGTGCTCAGCCGTGCACCGTCACAACACTGGGAGCTGGTGCGAATCTCCTTGCCGGACAGCATTGCTCGCTACGTCGTCGAGAAGGGTTCGATCACGGTCGACGGCGTATCCCTCACCGTGGCCGCCCTCGACGAGAGCTCGTTCACCATCTCGCTCATCCCCACCACGCTCGAGCTCACGACCCTGGGCGCCGCCCAGGTGGGAACGCCCGTCAACCTCGAGGTCGACGTGATTGCCAAGTACGTCGAACGTTTGCACCTGGCCGGACGCGGTGGAGGCCAGCCGTGGGATCATGCGGTCACCGAGCAGGAGGCAGACCAGTGAGCAAGTTCGACAGCATCGAACGCGCCGTCGCGGACATCGCGGCAGGCAAGGCGGTCGTGGTGGTGGACGACGAGGACCGGGAGAACGAGGGCGACCTCATCTTCGCCGCGGAGTTGGCCACTCCGGAGCTGATGGCCTTCATGGTGCGCCATTCCTCGGGCTACGTATGCGTCCCGCTGACCGGTGAGGTCTGTGATCGGCTCGGGCTGCCGCCGATGTACTCCACCAATCAGGACAAGCACGGCACCGCCTACACCGTCACCGTGGACGCGCGCGAGGGCATCGGCACCGGGATCTCCGCGGCCGACCGAGCCACCACCGCCCGGCTGTTGGCCGACCCCGACGCGGGTGCGCACTCCTTCGCCCGGCCGGGTCACGTGGTGCCGTTGCGGGCCAAGGAAGGCGGTGTACTGCGACGCCCCGGGCACACCGAGGCCGCCGTCGACCTGGCGCGCCTGGCCGGGCTGCAGCCCGCCGGGGTCATCTGCGAAGTGGTCAGCGCACGCGAGCCCGGCGAGATGGCCCGCACCGCCGAGCTCCGCGAGTTCGCCGACGACCACGGCCTGGCGCTGATCTCCATTGCCGACCTGATCTCGTGGCGGCGTCGCAACGAGCGGCAGGTCGACCGCATCGCCGAGGCCCGCATTCCCACGGTCTACGGCGACTTCCTGGCCGTCGGGTTCCAAAGCCTCTACGACGGGGTAGAGCACGTCGCACTGGTCCGCGGCGACGTCGGTGACGGGCAGGACCTGCTGGTCCGGGTGCACTCGGAGTGCCTCACCGGCGACGTCTTCGGGTCGCTGCGCTGCGACTGCGGCACCCAGCTGGACGCGGCGCTGGCCGCGGTGGCTGCCGAAAACCGTGGCGTGGTGTTGTACATGCGCGGGCACGAGGGCCGCGGCATCGGGCTGATGCACAAGCTGCAGGCCTACGAGCTGCAGGACGCCGGCTCGGACACCGTGGACGCCAACCTGCTGCTCGGCCTGCCCGCAGACGCCCGCGACTACGGCATCGGCGCCCAGATCCTGGTGGAGCTCGGTGTCCGTTCCATGCGCCTGCTGACGAACAACCCCGCGAAACGGGTGGGCTTGGACGGCTACGGGTTGCACATCATCGATCGCGTCCCGATGCCGGTGCGCGCGAACCCGGAGAACCTGCGGTACCTGCGGACCAAACGCGACCGGATGGGCCACGACCTCGTCGGCCTGGGCGAGCACGAGGGCAGCGGCCCCACCGAGGTGGCGACCCCGGCGGGCGGTGCGTCGTGAGCGGTCATGGCGATCCGGAACTCGACCCCGGCGCCGGAACAGGATTGACCCTCGGCGTGGTCGCCACCCGCTGGCACGCCGAGGTCAGCGATCAGCTGCTGGCGTGTGCGCTGCGCGTCGCCGCTCGTGCCGGCGTCGAGGAGCCCACCACTGTGCGGGTCGCCGGGGCGGTGGAGCTGGCCGTGGTGGCCCAGGAGCTGGCGCGGAGTCATGACGCGGTGGTGGCCCTCGGGGTCGTGATCCGCGGCGAGACCCCGCACTTCGACTATGTGTGCGACGCGGTGACGGCGGGGCTCACCCGGGTGGCGCTGGACGAGCGCACCCCGGTCGGCAACGGGGTGCTGACCACGGAGGACATGCCGCAGGCGATGGCCAGGGCCGGTTTTGCCGACTCGGTGGAGAGCAAGGGTGCGCAGGCGACGGTGGCGGCGTTGGACACGGCACGCACCCTGCGGCACCTGCGCCAACCATGGACAGAGGGGGTGCATCAGTGAGCGAACCCGCAACGCAGAGCAGCGACACCACGGAGCTCGTGGTGCGTCCCCGGCGGACCAGTCGGGTGGCGGTCGTGATGGCCGTGGCCATCGTCGCGGTGTTCAGCACCACCGCCGCGATGTTGCACGGTGACGCCACCGGGGTGTACTTCCGCCCGGCCGATCAGGTGGCGATGGCTGTCTTCGGGCTGCTGCTGGCCGGAGCTGTCCTCCTGCTGGCCCGACCGCGCCTGCGGGTGGGCCCGCACGGCATTGGTGTTCGTAATGTGCTGGGCGAGAAGATCTTTCCCTGGGACCTGGTCACCGGGGTGTCCTTTCCGGACGGCGCATCTTTCGCGCGCGTCGACCTGCCCGACGACGAGTACGTGGCGGTGATGGCCATCCAGTCCAGCGACGGGCCACGGGCCGTACAGGCGATGCAGCGCCTGCGGGAACTGCACGCGACTCACGGCGGTCGGTGACCGATGAGCCCGACGCGTCGTGCGGTGTTGTGCGGGCTGAGCATCGGACTGCTTGCCCCCGGCGTGCTTGCTGGATGTGCCGCAGGGCACGTCGGGCAGATTCCCACCGTCAGCCCGGCACCCGGCACCCGCCTCGGCGCCCTGGCTGATGTCCCCGTCGGCGGCGCCGCCTTGGTTGACGGGCCCAACGGCAAGGTTCTGCTGCAGCAGCCGAGTGCGGGCACCATCACGGCGTTGGACGCGCGCTGCCCGCACGCAGGTACCACGGTGGCCACCCCGGTGAACGGTGTGATCGTGTGCCCCGCACACGGCAGCACGTTCGACGCCAAGACCGGTGTCCTCGAGCAAGGTCCTGCCCGCACGGGGCTTGCCGCGGTCGCGGTGACGGTTCGCGGACCGGATGTGGTGCTGGCCTGACGGTGCTCTGGCCTAACCTGGAGGCCGTGCCCGACCCGTCCACCTATCGCCCGCCCACCGGCACGATTCCCGACCAGCCAGGCGTCTACAAGTTCCGCGACCCGCACGGTCGGGTCATCTACGTCGGCAAGGCCAAGAGCCTGCGCAGCCGGCTCAACTCCTACTTCGCCGACCTGGCGGGACTGCATCCGCGCACCAGGCAGATGGTGACCACCGCCGCCGCCGTGGAGTGGACGGTGGTCGGCACCGAGGTCGAGGCCCTGCAGCTGGAATACAACTGGATCAAGGAGTTTGACCCGCGGTTCAACGTCCGCTACCGCGACGACAAGTCCTACCCGGTGTTGGCGGTCACTCTCAACGAGACCTACCCCCGGCTGTTCGTCTACCGCGGCCCCCGCAAGAAGGGCGTGCGCTATTTCGGCCCCTACGCGCACGCCTGGGCCATCCGGGAGACCCTCGATCTGCTGCTCCGGGTGTTCCCGGCGCGCACCTGCTCCACCGGCGTGTTCAACCGGCATCGCCAGATCGGCCGCCCGTGCCTGCTCGGCTACATCGACAAGTGCTCAGCGCCGTGCACCGGCGCGGTCAGCGCCGATGAGCACCGCGCCATCGTGGAGGACTTCTGCGACTTTCTCGCCGGGCGCACCGACAAGCTGGTCCGCGACCTGGACAAGCAGATGCGGGTGGCGTCGGAGGGCCTGGACTTTGAGCGCGCCGCCCGGCTGCGCGACGACGTCGGCGCGTTGCGGCGGGCGATGGAGAAGCAGGCGGTGGTGCTGGGTGACGGCACCGACGCCGACCTCGTCGCGTTCTCGGGTGACGACCTGGAAGCGGCGGTCCAGGTCTTCCACGTACGCGGCGGACGGGTGCGTGGGCAGCGCGGCTGGGTGGTGGAGCTGACCGGTGACACCGAGGTTGCAGCGGACGGCGACGCTGCGACATCCGTCGCGTACCTGGTGGAGCAGTTCCTCACCCAATTCTATGGCGAGCAGGTGGCCCTGGCCGGGGCCGACACCGAGCAGGCGGCCGAGCACGTCCCGCGCGAGGTCCTCGTCCCCGTGCTGCCTGCCGATGCCGAGGCGTTGGAGCAGTGGCTCAGCGGCCTACGCGGCTCGCGGGTGCGGTTGCGGGTCGCCCAGCGCGGAGACAAACGGGCGCTCGCCGAGACGGTGGGCCACAACGCGGACGAAGCCTTCAACCAGCACAAGCTGCGGCGCGCCGGCGACCTCACGGCGCGTTCGGCGGCCCTGCAGGGCCTACAGGAGGCGCTGGAGCTGGACTCGGCGCCGCTGCGCATCGAGTGTGTGGACGTCAGCCATGTGCAGGGCACAGACGTGGTGGCCTCACTCGTGGTGTTCGAGGACGGGCTGCCCCGCAAGTCCGACTACCGCCATTACGCCATCAAGGAGGCGGCCGGGGATGGGCACTCCGATGATGTGGCCAGTATCGCCGAGGTGACCCGCAGACGGTTCCAACGGCATCAGCGTGACCAGAGCACCACCGTGGAGCTGCCCATCGAGCCCGAAGCCGCCCCCATAGACGCGCCGGCTCCGGGTATGGATCCGCTCACCGGACGGCCGCGGCGGTTTGCCTACCCGCCCAATCTCTACGTTGTCGACGGCGGGGCCCCGCAGGTCGCGGTGGCTGCGGCGGTGCTGGTCGAGCTCGGTGTCACCGACGTCGCCGTGATCGGGCTGGCCAAACGGCTCGAGGAGGTCTGGGTGGCCGGTGAGCTCGACCCCGTGATCCTGCCCCGCAGCAGCGAGGCGCTGTACCTGCTGCAACGGGTGCGCGACGAGGCGCACCGCTTTGCCATCACCTTCCACCGCAGCAAGCGCAGCAAACGGATGACCGCCTCCGCGTTGGACTCGGTTCCGGGGCTGGGGGAGAGTCGGCGCACCGCACTGGTGACACACTTCGGGTCGGTGGCGCGGCTGCGGCAGGCGAGCGTCGAGCAGATCGTCGAGGTGCCGGGGATCGGTCCGAGCACCGCAGAGGCCGTCCGTACCGCACTCGGCGCACCGCGGGCGACCAGCAACGAGCAGGGAGAGCGCACGTGAGCAGCACCGCCGACGACCAGGCACCCACGGGGGTGGAGGTCGTCGTGGTCACCGGACTGTCCGGGGCCGGGCGCAGCACCGCGGCCAAGGTCCTGGAAGACCTCGGCTGGTTTGTGGTGGACAACCTGCCACCAGAGCTGATCACCACCGTGGTGGACCTCGGTGCGCAGTCGCGGGCCGGGCTGACCAAGATCGCCGTGGTGATGGATGTGCGCAGCCGTCGGTTCACCGACGACCTCGCCGCGGTCATTCGCCAGCTCGACGCCAAGGGACTGCGGCCGCGGGTGTTGTTCCTGGAAGCCTCCGACGCACTGCTCATCCGCCGTTTCGAGCAGGTCCGGCGCGGCCACCCCCTGCAGGGCGACGGCCGCCTCGCCGACGGCATCACCCGGGAGCGAGAGCTGCTTGCCCCCCTGCGCGCGGAGGCGGACTTGGTGGTGGACACCACCGCGCTGTCCGTCCATCAGCTACGGGAGAAGATCGAGGATGCGTTCGGCAGCGAGTCCAGTGCTCAGACCAAGGTCATGGTGCTCTCCTTCGGGTACAAGTACGGACTGCCGATGGACGCCGACCTGGTGGTCGACGTGCGGTTCCTGCCCAACCCGCACTGGATCCCCGAGCTGCGCGGGCACACCGGGCAAGACGCCGAGGTGCGCGACTACGTGCTCGGCCAGGAAGGGGCGGAGGAATTTCTCGACCGTTACCACGAGCTGTTGCGGCTGATGAGCGGTGGCTATCGCCGGGAGGGCAAGCGCTACCTGACGCTGGCGGTCGGCTGCACCGGCGGCAAGCACCGCAGCGTGGCGATCGCCGAGCAGCTCGCCGCCCGGCTGGATGAGCTGGACCACGTCCCGGTCCGCGTGGTGCACCGCGACCTGGGGCGCGAATGACGACAAATTCGCCCTCCGTCGTTGCGCTCGGTGGCGGCCACGGCCTGCATGCCACGCTGCGTGCTGCGCGACGCGTCAGCGAGCAAGTGACCGCCATCGTCACCGTCGCCGATGACGGCGGTTCCTCGGGGCGGCTCCGGCGCGAGCTCGGCGCGCTGCCGCCGGGGGATCTGCGGATGGCGCTGTCCGCGCTGGCGGCCAATACCGAACACGAGCAGCTGTGGGCCACCACGGTGCAGCATCGCTTCGGCGGCACCGGAGCGCTGGCCGGGCACCCCGTCGGAAACCTACTCATCACCGGGCTCGCCGAGGTACTCGGCGACCCGGTGGCGGCGCTGGACATGGTGGCCACGCTGCTCGGGGTTCGCGGCCGCGTGTTGCCGATGAGCGCGGTTCCGCTGGACATCGAGGCCGATGTCGTGGGTTTGCACAACGACCCCAGGGTGTCCACCGCGGTTCGCGGTCAGCACGCGGTGGCCATCACCGAGGGGCAGGTGCGTCGGGTGCGGCTGCTGCCGGCCGACCCGCCTGCGTGCCCGGAGGCCGTCCTCGCAGTGCGCACGGCCGACCTGGTGGTGTTGGGCCCGGGTTCGTGGTTCTCCAGTGTCATCCCGCACGTCCTGGTCCCGCAGCTGCTCGAGGCGATCGTGGCCACCGATGCGGTGCGGGTCGCCGTGCTCAACCTCAGCCCGCAGTACGGGGAGACGACGGGCTTCACCACCGAGCGCCATCTGCACGTACTGTCACAACACGCTCCCGGGCTTCAGTTGGACGCCGTCGTCGTGGACCGTCGTTCGCTATTGCCCGGTGCGGACACTGCGCACGTCGATCGGATCGCCGCCCAACTCGGGGCGCGGCTGCATGTGGTCGACGTCGCGGTGGCAGGGACGGATATACACGATGAGGTCCGGCTCGGAGAGGTCCTCGCCGAGGTGCTCAGCCACGGCAGGATTCCCGCGCTGACCCGCCCGGTGCACGAGAAGATCGACGGAGAGGACGCCCCCGCGTGGCGATGACCGGAGCAGTCAAGGATGAGCTGAGCAGGCTGGACATCACCAAGACCTGCTGCCGCCGTGCGGAGGTGGCGTCGATGCTGAGGTTTTCCGGCGGTCTGCACATCGTGGCGGGGCGGGTGGTGGTCGAGGCCGAGTTGGACGCCGGTTCGATCGCCCGCCGGCTGCGCAAGGCCATCCATGAGGTGTACGGATACCCCTCCGACGTGCACGTGCTCAGCGCGGGCGGTCTCCGCAAGGGCACCCGCTACCTGGTGCGTGTGGTGAAGGATGGTGAGGCGCTGGCCCGGCAGACCGGTCTGCTGGACAATCGCGGCCGACCCGTGCGCGGCCTGCCCGCACAGGTGGTGGCCGGCGGCTTGTGCGACGCGGAAGCGGCCTGGCGGGGGGCGTTCCTCGCCCACGGCTCGCTGACCGAACCCGGCCGCTCCTCGGCGTTGGAGGTCGGCTGCCCGGGACCGGAGGCGGCGATGGCGCTGGTGGGCGCGGCCCGGCGGCTGGGCATCTCCGCCAAGGCTCGGGAGGTACGTGGTGCCGACCGGGTCGTGGTGCGGGACGGGGAGGCCATCGGGGCGTTGCTCACCAAGATGGGCGCCCAGGACATCCGGCTGACCTGGGAGGAACAGCGGATGCGCCGGGAGGTGCGGGCGACAGCCAACCGCCTGGCCAACTTCGACGACGCCAACCTGCGCCGTTCCGCGCGGGCGGCGGTCGCGGCGGCGGCCAGGGTGGACCGTGCGCTACAGATCCTGGGCCCGGACGTTCCCGCTCACCTGGCAGCGGCCGGGTCGCTCCGGGTGGAGCACAGGCAGGCGTCGCTGGAGGAGCTCGGTCAACTTGCGGACCCCCCGATGACCAAGGACGCCGTCGCCGGACGGATCCGTCGTCTGTTGTCCATGGCCGATCGCAAGGCACGGGAGACCGGCGTACCCGACACGGAATCGGCAGTGACCGCGGACATGTTGGACGAGGGCTGAGACCGGCGCAGCATCCGGGCCGGTTAGGGTGGTCGCCGATCAAACAATCGATGACGAGGAGTGCACAGTGACGGTCCGGGTAGGCGTGAACGGCTTCGGCCGGATCGGTCGAAACTTCTTCCGGGCGGTGGAGGCGCAGCGTGCCGCGGGCACCACTGACATCGAGATCGTGGCGGTCAACGACCTCACCCCGGCGGAGAACCTGGCGCACCTGCTGAAGTACGACTCCATCCTCGGCCGCCTCCCCCAGGACGTCTCCGTCGACGGCGACTACATCGTCGTCGGCTCCCAGCGGATCAAGGCCCTGGCCATCAAGGAGGGCCCCGCCGCCCTGCCCTGGGGGGAGCTGAACGTCGACGTGGTCGTGGAGTCCACCGGCATCTTCACCGACGCCGAGCGAGCTCGCGGGCACCTCGATGCCGGTGCCAAGAAGGTCATCATCTCCGCACCGGCGAAGGGTGAGGACCTCACCGTGGTGATGGGCGTCAACGACGGCGACTACGACGGCAGCCAGACCATCATCTCCAACGCCTCCTGCACCACCAACTGCCTCGGCCCGATGGCCAAGGTGCTGGACGAGGCCTTCGGCATCGAGCGCGGCCTGATGACCACCGTGCACGCCTACACCGCGGATCAGAACCTGCAGGACGGTCCGCACAAGGACCCACGCCGGGCCCGCGCCGCTGCCATCAACGTGGTGCCCACCTCGACCGGCGCGGCCAAGGCCATTAGCCTGGTGTTGCCCCAGCTCAAGGGCAAACTCGATGGCTACGCGCTGCGGGTCCCCGTGCCCACGGGTTCGGCCACCGACCTCACGGTCACCGTGCGGGAGGCCACCTCGGTCGAAGCCGTCAACGCCGCGTTCCAGGCCGCCGCCGCCGGACCGCTGAAGGGCTTTCTCGTGTACAGCGAGGCACCGTTGGTGTCCTCCGACATCGTGACGGACCCCGCGTCGTGCATCTTCGACTCCGGCCTGACCAAGGTGATCGACAACCAGGTGAAGATCGTCGGCTGGTACGACAACGAGTGGGGTTACTCCAACCGGCTGGTGGACCTCACCGACCTCGTTGCGTCCAAGCTCTGATCAGCGCGTGAAGACACTGCGGGACCTGCTCGACGAGGGCGTCTCCGGGCGCACCGTACTGGTGCGCTCGGACCTCAACGTCCCAATCGAGGACGGTGCCATCACCGACGCCGGCCGAATCGAGGCCTCGGCGCCGACGCTGCGTGCGCTGGCCGATGCGGGGGCACGGGTGATCGTCACCGCGCACCTCGGTCGGCCGAAGGGTGCACCGGATCGGACACTGTCCTTGGCACCCGTCGCCGCCACGCTCGGCGAAATACTCGGGCGCACCGTCGAGCTCTCCGAGGACGTTGTCGGTCCTTCGGCGCGATCCCGCAGTGCTGCCCTGCACAACGGCGAGGTCCTGCTGCTGGAGAACGTGCGCTTCGACGCACGCGAGACCAGCAAGTCCACCGACGAGCGGGCCGAGCTGGCCGATGCGCTGGTCGCCCTGACCGGATCCGGTGGCGCCTTCGTCTCCGACGGTTTTGGGGTCGTACACCGCAAGCAGGCCTCGGTGTATGACGTGGCGCAACGACTCCCGCACTACGCGGGAGGTCTCGTTTCGACCGAGGTGGACGTGCTGGCCAAGCTCACCGGCGGGGCGGAGAAGCCGTACGCGGTGGTGCTCGGCGGGTCAAAGGTCTCCGACAAGCTGTCGGTCATCGAGGCACTGGCCCCCAAGGTCGACGGCCTGTTCATCGGTGGAGGGATGTGCTTTACCTTTCTCGCCGCGCAGGGTCACCCCGTCGGCGACTCGCTGTTGCAGTCCGAGATGATCGACACCTGCAAAGACCTGCTGGAACGCTTCGGTGCCAAGATCTACCTGCCCACCGATCTGGTGGTCGCCGAGGCTTTCTCGGCGGCCACACCGGTGCACACCGTCGCCGCGACGGAGATCCCGGAGGGGCACATGGGTCTGGACGTCGGTCCGGCCACGGTCGCCCGTTTCGCGGAGGGTTTGCACACCGCGAGGACGATTTTTTGGAACGGGCCGATGGGCGTGTTCGAAATGGCCAACTTCGCCGGCGGTACCCGCGGCGTGGCCGAAGCGATCATCGCGGCGACCGGCGACGGCGCGTTCAGCGTGGTCGGCGGAGGTGACTCCGCGGCGGCGGTGCGCTTGCTGGGTTTGCCCGAGGACGGTTTCTCGCACATCTCCACCGGCGGTGGAGCGTCGCTGGAGTACCTCGAGGGCAAAGAGCTTCCCGGCCTGTCCGTATTGGAGACCTGAACGATGAACCGCACACCGCTGATCGCGGGCAACTGGAAGATGAACCTCAACCACCTCGAGGCCATCGCCCTGGTCCAGAAGATCGCCTTTTCGCTGCCGGGCAAGTACTTCGACAAGGTCGATGTGGCTGTACTGCCGCCGTTCACCGATATCCGCAGCGTGCAGACGCTGACCGACGGCGACAAACTACGACTCACCTACGGCGCGCAAGATATTTCCGTGCAGGACTCCGGTGCCTTCACCGGCGAGGTCAGTGGGCTGATGCTGGCCAAGCTGGGCTGCACCTACGTGGTGGTCGGGCACTCCGAGCGCCGCGCCATCCACGGCGAGGACGACGCGGTGGTGGCGGCGAAGGCGGCGGCGGCGCTGCGCCACGGGATCACCCCGATCATCTGTGTGGGCGAGGGCCTGGAGATCCGCGAGGCCGGTACGCACGTCAAGCACGCGCTCGGTCAGCTGGGTGGCTCACTCGCCGGTTGCTCGCCGGACCAGCTCGCCTCGGTGGTCTTGGCCTACGAACCCGTGTGGGCCATCGGCACCGGCCGGGTCGCCACCCCGGCCGACGCCCAGGAGGTGTGTGCGGCGCTGCGCGGTGAGCTGGTGGCACTCGGTGGTGATGGCGCTGCTGCGGTTCGGGTGCTGTACGGCGGCTCGGTCACCTCGAAGAATGTGGGCGAGATCGTGGCGCAGGACGACGTCGACGGTGCACTGGTCGGCGGGGCCAGCCTCAAGGCCGATGAGTTCGCCGCGCTGTGCGCGATCGCCGCCGGTGGACCGCTGCCCTGACACCAGACGTTAGGCTAAGGTGCCACGACTAACGAAGGACTTCGATGGAACTGTTCTTGCAGATTGTGCTGATCGTCGCCAGTTTGGCGTTGATCCTGCTGATCTTGCTGCACAAGGGCAAGGGCGGCGGACTGTCCACCCTGTTCGGTGGTGGCACACAGTCGAGCCTCTCGGGCTCTAACGTGGTCGAGAAGAACCTTGACCGCATCACCCTGTTCATCGGGCTGATCTGGTTCGTCTGCATCGTCGGCGTCGGCCTCGTCATCAAGCTCGGCTAGCAAGCCAGGCCGGCATCCTTAACGCGGCAGCAGCTCGCGGGGCAGCGCTCCGGCCGCGGCGCGGTCCAGCAGCCACAGGGTGCGAAGCTGGCCGAGCGCTCCCGCCGCAGGAACTGACACCTCACCCGCACCGCCGAGCGCCAGCTGCACCGCTGCCGCCTTGGCGTCGCCGCTGACGCAGAGCCACACCTGGCCGGCTTGCCGAATGGCGGGCAACGTCAGGCTGATCCGGGTGGGCGGTGGCTTTGGGCAGTGGCGCACAGCCACGACGGTGCGCTCCCGCTCGTACGCAGCTGGCGACTCGGGGAACACCGAGGCCACGTGGCCTTCTCCGCCTATGCCCAGCATCAAGACGTCGAAGCGCGGGACCGCCCCGTGATCTTCCGGCTGGCTCCGCGCCGCCAGCGTTCCGGCGTAAGAGGCGGCGGCAGCATCCGGGTCGTTACCCAGCGGGCCGTCGGAGGCGGCCATGGGAAACACCCGAGCCGGGTCGACGCCCACGTGGTCCAGCAGGGCGGCGCGGGCCTGCGTCTCGTTGCGCTCGGGGTGGCCGGCGGGCAGGTAGCGCTCATCACCCCAGAAGATGTCGAGCCGCGACCAGTCGATCGCCAGGCACGCCGCGGACCTGCGCAGCTGCTCGAGGACCGCGGTGCCCACGCCGCCCCCGGTGAGCGCCACCGAGGCAGTGCCCCGTGCCGCCTGCGCGTCGACAACCGTCGTCACCAGCCGAGACGCGATCGCCGCGGCGAGCACAGCCGGGTCGGCGTGCACCA